>Ga0160427_10000094_pt1 | contig 67368 bp, 54 predicted proteins | sample SolpanmetagenomL_FD_108194 | JGI IMG/M metagenome (GOLD analysis project Ga0160427, IMG submission 108194) | Solar panel surface microbial communities from Lawrence Berkeley National Laboratory, California, USA - L | ecosystem: Engineered > Built environment > Solar panel > Unclassified ...
CAGCTACATCGTTGCCCCACCCACTGGTGCCAATAGCGGCTACATCGTTGCCCCACCCACTGGTGCCGATAACAGCTACATCGTTGCCCCACCCACTGGTGCCGATAACAGTTGGGGTAGGTTGGCCGAAGAAAGCAGCGGCTTGGATAAGGGCGGTAGCGATGAAAGTAAACATGTGTGTAGGAGGAGTAATGTGATTTGTTGATACAAAGCTCCTCTGTGCTACACTCCCCTAAAAGGACAAATCTAAGTCTGTTGTGACTATAAATAATACATGAACGACTTTCATTTTATTGATGCAAAACGTAGTTTCTACGACCGTATAAATACTTGTTTTGATATGTAGGGTTATTTTTTCTTGCTAAAAATGCTCCTGATTGTGACATGGATACGTGTAACTTGACCGTAATTATCCATAATACAAATTTTAGAGAGGATACTCAATCATAAAAGGACAAAGTGGCTATTTTTTTATAGCTTTAAAGCGCGGGTGGAAGAAAGTAAATGTCCATTAAATTGCTTAAAATAGCATTTTTTAGATGAATGAAATTGCAAATCTGGCCCGGATTGTGACATTACGTCGCTCTACTCGAAGGCCATTATTGAACCTAGATGGTAGTCAGCCAGGAAAGGAAGAAAAGCTGATGCAAGTGCTGGCTGATAGTAGTGACGTCACCACTACACAGCTGACGAAACTACTCTATGGTGCAAATACCGTCGGTAATCGGGCAGCCTTGCGGCAATTGCGTGGTCGTGTGCAAGATAAGTTGTTGAATCACCTATTTTTTCTTGACCATACCGACAGGCGTCTACTAGTATCGCGCCGCTATGAACTAGAGTGCCTCGATTTGCTGCATAAAGTGACTATTCTCTTTTTGGAAGGGGAGTATCAGCTATGCGAGCGATTGCTGCGCCGTTGCTTACAAGCGGCTCGTGAAGGAGACTTTACTGCCTATGCAGAATTGGCGGCGCAACGCCTACGCACACTCTACGCCGACCGTAGTGAGCGTGTTAAATACCAAGCTATTGATGCTGAATTGCAGGAATTCAGGCAATTGCTCGCTTGGGAGCGTGAAGCCGAGCAGATAGTACTTGACGTGCGCCTGGCAATGCTCCATACCGTGGCTTCACGTCGAACTGTTTTACCAACTGTGCCGGCCTCGTTGGCTCGCTTAGAAGAGCTACATGCCAAGGCTAATACTTTCAATACCTTCTTAGCACTCTACCGCCTGCAACTGGCTTATGCCGAATTGGTAGGCAATTACGACGACCTAATCCGTTATACCAGCCAAGCCAACCAGCTATTGATAGAGGGCAAGCTTAATGCTCGGCGCTTTGATAAGCGCTTCAACCACTTTGCAAGTGTGCTGGCCCACTTGCGCGCTCGACAGGCCGCTACCGGATTGCGCCTAGCTGGCGAGTATGTGCAAGATATCCACCCTACCTCGGGCAACTGGTTTTACTTCTACGAACACTATGTGCTGCTGGCGCTGCACGCTGGTGATTATGAAAAGGCCTTGCGCCTGCTGCAGACGGCTCACAAAAACCCTTCTTACCAGAAGCAGCGCCCCGCTGCCCTAGCCCGCTGGGAACTGCTGGAAGCCTACACCGAGCTAGTGCAGCCCACCGACCGGCTGCCGGTGCACCGCCGCAGTCAGCTAGCCGTATTCGCCGCCCTCACCGTGCCCGAGTACACCCGCGACAAGCGCGGCTACAACGTGGCCATTTTGATTTTTCAGTTTTTGCACTTCCTGCGCCAGCGCGTGCTTGAAGCCGTGCTTACCCGCCTGGAGCGCCTGCGCAAATACCAGCAGCGTCACTTGCGCGATGCGGCGGCAGTGCGAAGCCGCACCTTTCTGCGCCTGCTGCTGCTGCTGCCCGATGCCAATTTCAACGCGGTAGAACTGGAGAAGCGCGGGGTTAACCTGCTAGCTCAACTAAACCAAGCTCCCCCAGTAGGTGAAGCTGAGGCCGAAATCGAGATTATTCCCTACGAAGATTTGTGGAGCTTCACGCTCTCGACGTTGCGCCGAGGAACACCTGAGTAATGAGAGCTGCTAGCTGGTCACGTCCCTAGGGTTGCTACAAGCTGCAAAGTAACCCTAGGGCGCCTTATTCCGTCACGACTACTTCTTGGCTAACGCAGTTGCTGTCGACGCAGGTGCCGCCGCCATAGCCCCGTAGGCTCATGCGCACCTGGAAGCGGTCGGCCTTGCGGAAAGTGTGCGTCACGCGCTGCCCCTGCTGGGTGAAGCCGTCGCGGAAATTCCAAGTGGTGGTAGTAGACTGGCAACTGCTGCTTAAGGCTGAGTGGAGGGCATCGAGCACGACGGGCTGGCCCACGCGGATGGTGGCGATAGGCCCCACGCTGAAGTTGAGTACTGGCCGGGTGAGTAGGTCTACTTCCAGGGTGCGCTCGGCGCGGCGCACTTCGCCGGTGGCGGGCACCAGCACGTCAAGCGTAACCCGGTAGCGGGCGCGAGTGGCGTAGCAGTGCGTGATTTTCAGGCCTCTTTCGGCGCGGCCGTCGCCCATGTTCCAGCGGTATACCAGCTCGCCGGCGCCCACATCGGCCGAGCGGCGGCCAGGCCAGTGGCTTCGGCCTCGGCGTGGCGTGGGGCTACTAGGTCATCCTGCACTTATTGAGCGGCCTGCAGGAAGCGCGGGTAGGTGATGGGCTTGAGCAGGTAGTCGGTAACGGCGAATTCGAAGGCCTGCACGGCATACGACTGGCTACCGGTAATGAGCACTGCCTGGGGCGGGTCGGGCAGGGTGCGCAGCAGGTCGAGGCCCGACATCTCGGGCATCTTGATATCTAGAAGCAGGGCGTCAAACGACTGGGTGCGCAGGAGCTGCGCCGCCTCAATAGCGCTGCTGCAAGTGGCGGCTAGCTCCAAGAAAGGCGTATTCTGCACGCAGTTTGACACCACCTACACCGAGAGCGGGTCATCGTCGACTACCAGGCAGCGTAGGGGAGCCGCCTGAGGAAGTGGGTGGTTATCAGTAGAAGAAGTAGCCATCACGGAAAAGTATAGGGAATACGAAACGGTACAAATATGGGCCCACTAGCAGCATGCGCCTAGGCCCGCTCGGCTAGCAGGGGGTAGAGCTGGCCGAGTTGCTGCTGCACCGACTGAACAAGGGCGTCGCGGTAGGGGCAGTCGGGCTGGCGGGCGGCCCGCTCCAGCTCGTCGAGTTGGACGGCCCGGCACACCAAAGTAGGCTACCTGGCCCTTTAGCTTGTGCGCTGCCTGGCCTAGGGTAGCAAGGTCGTGCGGATACGCTGCGGGTAGCAGCTGTTCCAGCGCGGGTGCCTGCTCCAAAAAAGTAGCTACTATCTGGCGCACAAAATTTTCGTTGCCACCCGATAGCTCTTCTAATTGCTGCCAATCGGTGCGCGGGGTAGAGGCGGCCGAAGGGCTTTCGGGGGCTGCTGGGGGCGCAGGGATGGGTGCGGTAGGCATGGCGCGCCGTGAAGTGCGCCAGCCGAGCATACAGCACGGCGGGCTCGAACGGCTTAGCCAGGATGTCGTTCATGCCGGCGGCCAGGGCCAGGCTGCGGTCTTCGGGCAGCACCGAAGCGGTGAGGTCGATAATGGGCAGCGTAGCGGGGTTGGTGAAGCACTGGCGTAGCTGCTGGGTTGCGGTGTAGCCATCCAGCTCGGGCATTTGCACGTCCATTAGCACAGCGTCGAAGGGCTCGGAAGCCGCGAGTACTTGCTCGACAGCCAGGCGGCCGTTGTCGGCAATGGTGACGTCAATATTCCAGTTGGCCAGCGTTTTGCGCGCTACCAGCTGGTTGAGGGCGTTGTCTTCGGCCACTAGCACGCGCAGGCGCGGCTCGAAGGGTGGCAGGCTGCCTAGGGGGCGGCCGCTGGCTGCAGCAACGCAGCCTCAGCTACCGGGTAGCACAGCTCAAAAAAGAACTCCGACCTTAGGTTCTCCTCGCTGCGCACGGCCAGCGTGCCGCCGTGTAGCTGCACCAGGTTGCGGGCAATGCTGAGCCCCAGCCCCGTGCCGCCAAACTCGCGGGTGGTACTGGTGTTGGCCTGCGAGAAATCCTCAAAGATGGTTTGCAGCTTATCGGCCGGGATGCCGATGCCGGTGTCGCGCACAGCAAAGCGCAGCGTGACGTGGCCGGGTGGGCTGGCCGCGCCAAGCACTGGCGCCACCTGCACGGCCACGCCGCCGCGCCGCGTAAACTTGAGCGCGTTGCTCACCAGGTGCACCAGCACCTGCTGCAGGCGCACTGAATCGCCGAGCACGGCGGCCGGTACGCCCTCGGCCAACTCGATGCTGAGCGCCAAGGCCTTGCTTTCGGCCGCGTACCGGAACATGGTGCCGAGGCCCCGCACCAGCTCGGGCAGGGCGAAGGGCGCCCGCTCCAGCGTTAGCTTGCCGGCTTCCATCTTCGATGAGTCGAGGATGTCGTTGAGGATTACCAGCAGATTTTGCGACGACGAGCCGATGGCCAGCAGGTATTCTAGCTGCTCGGCGGTGGGGTTGGTTTCGCGCAGCAGGTTGGTAAGGCCAATTACCGCGTTCATGGGCGTGCGGATTTCGTGGCTCATGTTGGCCAGAAACTGCGCCTTGGCTTGGCGCGAGGCCTCGGCCGCGTCGCGCGCCACTACCAGCTCCGCGTTGATGCGCTCGATGTGGCGCTGGCGCTGGCGCAGCTCAGTAGTGCGCAGGCGCACGGTGTGCTCAAGCTGCAGCTTCTGGCGGCGCAGCACCCCTTCGCGGGCGCGCCCTAGGGCCACCAGCAAGCCTAAAGCCAGTATAGCGCCCAGCAGCAATACCCAGCCGCGTTGCCACCAAGGGGTGGCAATGGCGAAGGTGCGGGCATACACGGCGCTCCAAGCGGTTGGGATTTCTAACCGGCGCACCTGCACCTGCAGCGTATAGTGGCCCGGTCCCAGGCCCGCAAACTGCGCCTCGCCCGCCGTGCTAGGCCGGCTCCACTGGTCGGATTGCCCCAGCAGGCGGTAGCGGTAAAGTAGGTTGGCGCTCCCCGCCGCCCCTAGGCTAAGGCCTTGAAAATTGAAGCTAATGCGGTGCCGCTGGGCCGAAAGCTCCCCCAGGTTGAGTGCGGTGCGGGTCTCGCCGTCTACTTCGGTGCGCGTAAAGGCCCGGCCCGGCGCTCCGGTAGCTGGCCGTTGGCGCAATACGCTTAGGTCGAGGCGCAGCAGGCCGCCGCGCGTGCTGAGCCAGGCTGCCGGCTGGCGCCCGCCCGTAAGCGCCGCGCTGGGCAGCAGGTCGCGCACCAGTGGGTTGACGGCCGCCGTAAGGGCAGTTGCGGAGGCGCTGTGGGTAGCGAGCAAACTCAGGCCTTGCGGGTGCAGTAGCAGCAAGCCTGCCTGGGGCAACGGCAGCAGTCCCACCAGGTAGTCGTCGGGCAGGCCGTTGGCGGTATCTAGGTGCTACCAGCGCTCGGAGCGCTGGCGCTGGTAAAACAGGCCCTGGCCCTCGCTGCCCACCCAGATGGTGCCATCGGCGGTTTCGGCCAGGGCCGTGGCTTCGAGGCCGCCGCGATGGAGGCGGTAGTAGGTGAAATGTGGCCGGCTGGGCTGCCACACGGCCAGCCCCGTGCCCGGCGCCGCCAACCAGATGCGCCCGCTACGGTCGGCTAGCAGGGCCGTCGTGCTGTTGTACAGCAAGCCCGAAGCAGTAGTGAAATGCAGCGGTGCGGGCTTGCCCTTTACAGCCGTGGGCAGTAGGTATACCCCATCGGCCTGGGTGCCAATCCACAGCCCCGAGGTGGGCGCGTAGGCTAGCGCCGTCACGGCCGACCCTAGGCCCTGGCTGAGGCCGGGCACCAGCTGGGCGAGCTGGCCCGGCGCGGGCACCGCCCACAGGCCGCCCGCCGCCGTGCCTACCCAAGTGCCTCCCCGAGGGCCGCCAGCAGCGCCGTGGCCCCGCCCGGTACCGCTGGCGCCCCCATCGGAAACAGGCTCGCAGCAGGCAATTGATACAGCGGACCGCCCGCGTAGGTAGCCCAGGCCCTAGGGGCGCCCGGCTGCGCCGCGAGTACTTGGCCGGTGCTGGCGCCGCCTGCCGGGGCCGGCCAGCGCGTGAGGTAGCGGTCGGCGTGGCGCCATAAGCCCTGGCCGGCCGTGCCCAGCCAGCCATTGCCCTCCCGGTCTTCGAGCAGGCAACTGGGCACCACCTCGGCCGGCAGCACCAGATGGTAGCGGCGCAAGTAGGCGCCAATGCGGGCTGTGTCGGCGCTAGGTGAGCCGATTGGGCGGCGGAAAGCTGGTTGCTCGCCGGGCCGCGCCGCCCGGAACGCGCCGGTGGGCGCAGTGCGTACCGAGCGGCTGCCCTGGTCGTGCGCCACCCACAGGTGGCCGGTGGCCGGGTCTTGCCAGAGGCCAGTCACGAAATTCTCGGCTAGTCCCTGCCGGGTAGTGAAGGTGACGAAACGGGTGCCGTCGTAGCGCACGAGCCCCTCGGCCGTGCCCAGCCACAGGTAGCCCTGCCGGTCTTGCAGCAAGCAGTAAATAAATGGCTGGCTAAGCCCTTCGCTGGGTCCAAACTGCCGCACAAAGGCTTGGGGCGGTTCGGCGGCGTAAGCTGGCCGGGCCATTAGCAGCCAGCAACCGGCCAGCAGCAGCCACCACTTAAATAATTTATAGCAATACACTCTTACTCTAATTGTACTATAAAGAATAACCTTGATATCTACCAGCAAAGTAATTAGCTAGCGCGCCAACTGCCTCTGCTTTTGGATGATTGAGGAGATTTGCTTGGCTAACCTGTTATAAAACGGTACGAAACCCTAGGGCCATCTGCTGGCTGCATAGGGTAAAAGACCGCTTGGTGCCAGCTGCCGCATCGCCGCGGGCATTCGCTGCCTTGGCGTAAACTTTTTACCTAGCTAGGCGCTTATAGCCAGCAGTTCTACCGGCCCGTACCTTTGTGGTTGTTTCCACCGCGGAGCCAATTTTTAGCGTTTATTTTCAGTACCGTAATGGCAGTTTATCCGGAATACATGGTAGCCCCCATCCGCCAGGATTTGGTGGAGGCTGGCTTCGAGCAATTGATGACCCCTGAGGCCGTAGACCAGGCCCTGGCCGATACCGACGGCACCGTACTGGTGGCCGTGAACTCGGTGTGTGGCTGCGCCGCCGCCAAGGCTCGCCCAGCCCTGAAGCTGGCTCTGGCCAGCGCCGACAAGAAGCCCAGCAAGCTAGTGACGGTATTTGCCGGCATGGAAACCGACGCCGTGGCCCAGATGCGCCAGCACCTGCTGCCTTATCCGCCCAGCAGCCCCTGCATCGGCCTGTTCAAAGACGGCGAGCTAGTGCACATGATTGAGCGCTACCACATCGAAGGTTCCGACCTGATGCGCATCGTCAACAACCTGCAGGGCGCCTTCGAAGAGTACTGCTAGACCGCAGATTCAACTGATTTAACGGATTGCACAGACTCTTTTCCTGTGCAAGGCATGCAGTAAAAAAGCCCGCTGGCTCGTTGGAGCCGGCGGGCTTTTTTACTGCATGCCTTGCCCTAGGAGCACAGTAGCTCTTAAAGCCTAGACCAGCTTTTGGTACACGCCAAATAGCAAGTCGCTGGGGTGCTGTGTTAGGAAAACATCCTCGGCGGCAAATAGCTCACGCAGCAAGTGCGGTGTAGGGGCGGCGTCAGTCAGGAAGTGGTGGGCGATGTCCTTGAGCGTTAAAGCCAAAAGGTTGCCGCCCAGCGCTTTTTCTTCCAGCACCTGAAACTGCTGGCGCACGGCTGGCAAAATCTGCTCGCTCTCCACGGCCTCTGAGGGGTCGGCCAACAGCATGCGCAGCCGGCCGGGGCCGGTGATGCGGGTTTTGAGGCGGTGGCTTTGGTAGCGGCGGCGGTGGCTGGCCGGCAGCTGCCCTAGGGCCTGGTTGGCGGCGGCGAGCTGCGCGGGCGTCCACTGCAGGCGGTTGGGGCCCACGTAGTCGTTGAGTATCAACAAGCCACCGGGCCGCAGGGCTTGCCCCACGTGCGCCACTACCTCCGGTACGTGCCGGAAATGGTGCAGCGCCGAGTGGAACAGCACTACATCGTAGGCTGCTGTGGGCCAGGCTTGGTGGTTCACGTCGCGCACCACGAAGCGCATATTGTTGAGGCCCGCTTGCGCCGCTCGCTCGGCGGCGGTGGCCAGCAAGGCGGGTGTAATATCTACGCACTCCACTAGCCCAAACTCGGGGTGGCGCGCAAAGGCCAATTCGTGGCTGCAACTGCCGCTGCCTAGCGAGCATAAGTGCAGGCCGCGCTGCCCGCGCAGGTATTTCTGCACCACGTAGTCTTCGTACCCTAGGGTTGGGTTGCCGGTGGCCAGCTCGTTCCAGCGGGCGCGCACAGCGGGTACTATCCACCAGTTGGCCGTTTGCAGCGCCGGGTCGTCGAAGGTGCCGCGGGTGCGGGCCAACGCGCTCGGGTTCAGCTTCGAGAGCAGAAAGCCGGCCCCGCGCTGCCGTAGCTTCCCTAGGGTCTCTACAAAGTCATCGGCTGTGAGTAGGGGCATGGCAGGTGGGCTTCAGCAGTTAGTAGACTGCGGAAGGCGAATAAAAAACAAGAACGGCCCCAGTGGAGCCGTTCTAAAAAATCAAAGCGAATCTGCGAAATCCGTTGAATCCGTTAAATCTGCGGTATTAGTTGGCCACTTCGCTCAAGAACTTGATGCGCACTAACCGCACCTCTTCCTCGCTGAAGTCATCGGGCCCTAGCTCTTGCATGGCCACGGCGATGTTGTCGGTAGTGGCTTGCATGAAGTAGTCGTAAATCTCGTCCTGCTTGTCCTCGTCCACCACATCCTGAATGTAGTAATCGAGGTTGAGGCGGGTGCCCGAGTAGCAGATGTGCTCGACTTCCTCCATCAGCTCGGCCATCGAAATGCCCTGGCTGCGGGCAATGCCCGGCAGGTCCATCTTCTTGTCAATCTGCTGGATAATGTAGATTTTGACCTTCGAGCGGTTCACCGTGGATTTTATCACCACATCGGCGGCCGTTTCGATGTCGTTCTCCTCCACGTATTTCTTGATGGCCGCCACGAAGGGACCCCCGAACTTTTGGGCCTTGCCCTGGCCCACGCCCGCAATGTGCGTTAGCTCGTGCAGGCTCTGCGGGTAGGTAGTGGCCATCTCCTTCAGGCTCGGGTCCTGGAAGAGCACGTAGGGCGGCAGGTTTTTCTGCTTGGCCACTTGCTTGCGCAGCTCCTTCAGCAGCGTAAATAGGGCCTCGTCGTGGCCCGCCGCCTGGTGCGACTTCTCCTCTTCTTCTTCCTCCTGCTTCTCGGCCTCGAAATCGTGGTCTTTAGTGAGCGTGAGGGGCCTAGGGTTCTCAATGAAGTCGATACCTTTTTCGGTAATCTTCACCAGCCCGATGCTGTCGATGTCTTTCTCCAGCAAGCCCAGCAGCAAGCACTGGCGCAGCACCGACTGCCACAGCTGCATGTCCTGGCTCAGCGCCTTGCCCTGGCCGTACACCGGCAAGCCATCGTGCCCGTAGCTGTCGATGTGGGGGTTGCGCAACCCCAGCAGTACCTGCGCCACGTGCTCCAGCCCGAAGCGCGCCTCGGTTTGCACCACCGCGCGCAGGGCCAGGCCCACGTGCTCGGTGCCATCAAACTTCTCTTTGGGGTGGCGGCAGTTGTCGCAGAAGCCACAGTCCTTGTCCAGCGCCTCGCCGAAGTAGTGCAGCAGCTAGCGGCGGCGGCACACCGAGCTTTCCGAGTAGTTCGTCATTTCCAGCAGCAGCTGCCGGGCGTTGTCGCGCTCCATCACCGGCTTGTCCTTGCTGAATTTTTCGAGCTTCAGGATGTCGTCGTAGCTGTAGAACATCAGGCAGTTGCCCTCCAGGCCGTCGCGGCCACCGCGGCCGGTTTCCTGGTAGTAGCCCTCAATGCTCTTGGGCGCGTCGAAGTGCACCACAAAGCGCACGTCGGGCTTGTCGATGCCCATGCCAAAGGCGATGGTAGCCACAATCACGTCGCAGTCCTCGTTCAGGAAAGCGTCCTGGTTGTTCATCCGCGTGTGCGGGTCAAGGCCGGCGTGGTAGGGCAGGGCGCGCACGTCGTTCACGCGCAGCAGCTCGGCAATTTCCTCTACCTTCTTGCGGCTCAGGCAGTAAATGATACCTGCCTTGCCCTTGTGCTGCTGCACGTACTGAATGAGTTGCTTCTTGGTGTTGCGCTTGGCCCGCACTTCGTAGTAGAGGTTGGTGCGGTTGAAGCTGGTTTTGAATACCGAAGCATCATCCATCTGCAGGTTCTTCTGGATGTCCAGCTGCACCTTGGGCGTGGCCGTGGCCGTGAGGGCAATCAGCGGAATGCGACCCCCTAGGTTGTCGATGATGCCGCGAATCTTGCGGTACTCGGGCCGGAAGTCGTGGCCCCACTCCGAGATGCAGTGCGCCTCGTCGATGGCTACAAACGAGATGCTGGCTTTCTGCAGGAAGGCGATGGTATCATCCTTAGTCAGGCTTTCGGGCGCCACGTACAGCAGCCGCACCTCGCCCGAAATCACATCCTTGCGCACGCGGTTCTGCTCCGTTTTGGTGAGCGTCGAGTTGTATACCTGCGCGTTGATGCCAAATGCCGCCAGTTGGTCGACCTGATTCTTCATCAGGGCGATGAGCGGCGAGATGACGATGGCCGTGCCGGGCAGCACCAGCGCGGGCAGCTGGTAGCACAGGCTTTTGCCCGCGCCGGTAGGCATAATTACGAACGTATTGTTGCCCGCAATTATATTTTGGATGACAGCTTCCTGCGTTCCCCTAAACTGCCCGAAGCCGAATACTTCTTTAAGCTTGGTTTTGAGCTCCGCCTGGATGCGGGGCGGTTCTGCGACGGCCGTCAGCGACATAGAATGAAATTAAGGCAAAAGAAGAAGGGTAGCAGTCTGAACGAAGTTAGGCATAAAACCCCTTTTTTTCACAAAAACGGCCCATTACACATAACATTTCGGAAAAGTTCCGAACTGCTCAGCCACTAGCTGTGCAATTAGTCGAGCCAGGCAGCGTACAGTTCTGCTAGCTGCCCCTGCCCCTGCCAGCCGTACTTTCGCCCCGTGCAATCTTCCACTCCCGACGTGCTCGCCACGGCCCGCCAGGTACTGCTTACCGAGGCCAATGCGCTGCACGATACCGCCCAAGCCCTAGGGGCCACTCCCGACTTCGAGCGCTGCGTAGCTGCCTTGCTGGTGCTACCAGGCCGGGTGGTGGTAACGGGCGTGGGCAAGAGCGCCCACGTGGCCGGCAAGCTGGTGGCCACCCTCAATAGTACCGGAACCCCCGCCGTGTTCATGCACGCGGCCGATGCCATTCACGGCGACTTGGGGATGATTCAGGCCCAGGATTTCGTTATCGCCATCAGTAAGAGCGGCGACACGGCCGAGATAAAGGTGCTGGTGCCGCTGCTGCGCCGCCGGGGCGTGCCGCTCGCCGCGCTAGTAGCCAACGCCGACTCGTACCTGGCCCAGCAGGCCGACTACGTGCTGCACACGCCCGTGCACCGCGAGGCGTGCCCCCACGGCCTGGCGCCCACTACCAGCACTACCGCCGCCCTGGCCCTGGGTGATGCGCTGGCCGTTTGCCTGCTCGAATGCCGCCAGTTCACGGCCCAAGACTTCGCGCGCCTGCACCCCGGTGGCACCCTCGGCAAACGGCTCTACTTAACGGTAGGCGACCTCAGCCGCCAAAACCAGCGCCCGCAGGTGACACCCACCGCCTCCCTGCGCGAGGTGCTGCTCGAGATATCGGGCAAGCGCCTAGGGGCTACCGCCGTGCTAACCGAAGCGGGCGAACTGGCCGGCATCATCACCGACGGCGACCTGCGCCGCATGCTCGGCCGCGCTCAGTTAGCGGAGTTAGAAACCCTAACGGCGCAGGATATTCTGACGCCCCATCCCGCCACTATTGACATCAGCGAGTTTGCAGTCGAGGCCCTGGCCCGCATGCAGGCCCGCAATATTACGCAACTCGTAGTGCTGGAAAATGGGCGCTTCGCCGGCTTTATTCACTTGCACGATTTGCTGCGCGAGGGGTTAGTGTAAGCGATAAATGGAAAGCAGGTGCGCCGACCCGGCTTGAAGCCGGTAAACTGGTCGCGTGTAAGGCACTGGCCCCTGATGAAAATGGGGTAGTATTATGACGTAATCAGCTGGCGTTTTGTACTCAACCAGTGCTAAGCGGTTTTGGATGGCGGGTGGTAGTATAAGCCAGTTTTCTAGCAGCATATAGCCAGGGAAACTGTAGCCCTTACCAGCCCGGTCGAAGGTGGTGCTTACCCGGATGTGGGAGCGGGCGTCATGTTGCGCTATCCATTCTAAGGCCGGTCGCAGGCTCAGTAACCAGTAATCGGTTTCGTAGTACTTCTCGACTGGCTTAGGAGACAGCGCATTAAAATATACATTTTGCAATGGGTGCAGACGAACCATTTGCGTAGCTGTCATGCCTAGGCTTGCTGCTACGATAAGAGCTAGCGCGGGCCGCCAGATACGCCATGGCCTCGCGGGTGCTAAGGGCCGCTGCCACAGGGCTACTAAACCACGTAAGGCCACGAGAAGCAGCATGGGATGCAAGAAGTATAGTTGCCGCCAGCCGTGGTACAGCACCGCGTGCAACGACACCACCGCAATAACTGGGGCTATGCTCAGCCCAAGAAATAATAAGTCTTGCCACTCCTGAGCCACAAATACCAATGACCGCTTCCGAAGCTGAGAGGCTACAATAACTATTAAGCCAATAAGATATAAAACTAAATATTCTATTGGTTCAGTGAGGGTTATCCAGCGTGGCACGTAGTGCCATGGTAAAGCACGGAGTGATACAAGTTGTCCACCGTAAAGCAGTTCGCCATACGCTCTAAAATGGCTCATGGCGTGCCAGGCCGCCAAGAAGTTAGGTATAGGTGCTTCCCACAAAAACGGCCAGCCAATGATAACCAGTAGTAGTAGAGCTGCTATATAGAAGCCAGCGCTTGCAGCCGTGCGCCGCCATGCCACATATTCATCGCTAGCTACCCGCAGTGCAGCTAGCCCGATGGTAGCCGCTGGTACGAGCACCGCCATTAGGCGCACGTCGATTGCGATGGCGCAGGCTACAGCGTGAAGCAGCGCCCGGCGCCAGGTAGGTCGCCGCAGCCAATAAACTGCCGTAGTTGCTGCCATCGTAAAGAGTGCCATAAACACGGCATCCTTACTATTGTAAAAGGAATCGGCAAACTGGCGCGGACTAAGAATAAGCCATAATGCCCCTAGGAGACCTACTCGCCAGCTACCGAAGCGCTGCTCGGTTAACTTATAAAACGCTACAACTCCGCCAAAGCAAACTAAAAAAACGAGGTAGTGTCGTAGCAAAAACTTCTGGCGCGTATCGTTTAGGCGTAATAGCTGCTCTAGGACTGCCGCAGGCAATTCAAAAGCTACCCCATAATCGCGGTCGTGATAAGTATGCAGCTGCAGGTTACTCTTTTGCCTAATCAGCGCGGCCGCGTGGGCTGGTAGTAAATGCTGCTGCACTGCAGTAGGAAGCTGCCGAAAGACATAGAGCAGCGAAATCTCGCCGGTCATGCGCTGTAGCTCATCATCCGATTGAAGGCCGTAGTCGCGAGTGATAGTTAACCCGAGTAAGAAAAAGCAGCCAAAAAAGGCTGCTATGCAGGTGCGGCGGTAGCGGTCAGGAAGCAGGCGTTGGACTAAGGGCGTAGCAGGCATGTATAGCAAAGAAGTACTGGGAAGTACCGGGCGAAAAACGAGCTGTTACCTACTCGGTGGGTGATAGTAAGCTCAAGTACTTTTTATAGTATAAGCTGTAGTACAACTAGCTGTCAATGACAGAAGGTTGATAAGCTTCTCAACAAGTAAATACGCTGTCATTGACAACGTCATTCGCGTGCACTATTTGCGGCGGGCGGGGCGGGGGAAGCCCTAGGGGCATAGATGCGCAAAAAAGGTACGCCATCGGCGCGGAGGGTAGCTAGCAGAGGCAGCGCCGGCTCGGCGCTGGGGAACGAAGTGGTAGTGAGGAAGTAATCGGCCTCGGCCATAGAATCGACTGGCACCAGCCGTGCCCGCTCGGCCGGAGGTAGCAGCTGATGGCCGAGCATAGTCGGGTACATGCGGTTAGAAAAGAAGGTGATGCGCGGGCGGGTATCGTGGGCCAGCACCCATTCTAGGCCGCGGCGCTGCCCTAAGCTCCAGTAATCAGTTTCAAATTTCTGTTCGACCTGAGCCGGCGCTAACGCGTTGAAATACAGATTTTGCAGTGGGTGCATCTGCACCATTTGCCCGGCCGTGACGGCCAGCGCGCCACCCAGTAGCAAGGCCAGTGCCGGCTGCCAATAGCGCGCCGGCCAGCTTGTAGAAGGCTGCCAGCGCCATGCGGCCACCAAGCCGCGCAAGGTTAGCAGCAGCAGCATGGGATAAATAAAATAAAGTTGCCGCCACCCGTTGTAAAGTACCGAGTGCAAGGCGATTACCGCCCCTAGCGGAGCAAGCCCCAAACCCATAAAAAGTAGGTCTTGCCACTCTTTGCCGGCGTAGAGGTGTGCTCGGCGCCGCACGAGCGTAGCCCCGACGGCCAGCCCACCCACCCCGGCCAGCAGCAGGCAGTACAGCGGCACCGTGATGCCAATCCACACCAACGGGTAGTGCCAGGGCAGGGCATTGTCCATCACCAGCCGGCCCTGGTAGAGAATTTCGCCCAGCCCGCGAAAATGACTCATATTGCGCCAGGCGGCGACGAAGTTGCCTAGGGGGGCCTCCCACAAGTAAGGCCAGCCCGCCACTACCCATGCAGCCAGCGCCACGCCATACAGTACCAGCACAACTGGTAGACGCAGCCCCCGAGCATATTCTCCGCGGATTGCCCACCAGCTTACAAAAAACACCGTAGCCGCTGGCACCAATACCCCCATAATGCGCACGTCAATAGCCAATGCACCAGTGAGTGCTGCGGCTAGTGCCCGCTGCCACGTGGGCCGCTCGATAAAGGGCACCGCTACTGCGACAGCCAGCGTGAACAAAGCCAAAAAAACCGCGTCCTTGCTGTTGTAGAAGTAATCGGGGAAGAGACGCGGGCTGAGCACTAGCAGCAGCGCGCCCAGCAGGCCCACGCGCCAACTGCTAAACCGCCGCGCCCCTAGGGTATAAAACGCCGCGATACCCACGTAGCACACCAGAAAATTAAGCAGGTGCCGCAGTAGAAAGTACTGCCGAGGCTCGTGCAGCCGCAGGAGCTGCTCAAGGGCCGCCGCGGGCATCTCAAAGGCTACCCCGTAGTCGCGGTCGCGGTAGTAGCGTAGCTGGACGCTCTGGCCTTTTTGGGCAATGAGGGCGGCGGCGCGTGCTGGCAGCAACCGCTGACGAAGTGGCGCAGGCAACTGCTGGAATACATAAAGCAGGGATACCTCGCCCGTTACGCGCTGAATTTCTTCGTCCCCAGGCATGCTAAAGTCGCGCAGCACGACTAGCCCCAGCATAAATAATCCGCCAAAAAATATGCTGATGAACGCGCGCCTATAACGCTCAGGCAGCAGTGCGTTGGTCAAAGTGGAAGCAGGCAACGGAAAAGGGGGCTGGTAGCTACTTGAGTACAGCTACAATTTTTCCGGTAAATGTCGGTAGCCGCGCTGGCTTTAAGTGGCGAACGTGAGCTAGCCGCTGCTCGCCTACCTATGCCTTAACTGGTAGAAATACAAGATGCCACGCTGGTAACGGCTACTTTTGTGCGCTTACGCACGTGGTCGCTGCCGCAAGCCAGTTGCTAAGCAGGTAGTTTTAAGGGATTGAGCAATCACTTATTCCGTTCGTCTTTTGTCAAAGGTTCTGCTCTCCTTCATCATCCCGGCCTATAATGAGGCAGCCCGCCTGGGCAACACCCTAGGGCAGGTGTTGCCCTACCTAGCTGCTCAGCCATACCCCAGCGAGGTGCTGCTGGTCGATGATGGCTCGGCTGATGATACGGCAGCGGTGGCCCAGCGCTACTTCGACACCCACGCCTGCCCGGGCGTAGCGATGCGGGTGCTTAGCTACCAGCCCAACCGCGGCAAGGGTTACGCGGTGCGCCAGGGCCTGCTAGCCGCCCAGGGTGAAGTGGCCGTGTTCTCCGACGCCGACCTCTCAACGCCCATTACCGAGCTACCCCGGCTGCTGGCGTCGCTGCTGGCCGGGCAGCACGACGTAGTATTTGGCTCGCGGGCCCTCGACCGGGGCGTGGTGGGCGTGCACCAAACGTGGCTGCGCGAGCAAAGCGGCCGGTTTTTCAACCGCATTATGCGCCGGCTGACGGGCTTGCCCTACGCCGATACGCAGTGCGGCTTTAAGGCCTTCCGGCTGGCTTCGCTGCGGCCGCTGGTGCAGGTGGCGGTGCTCGATGGCTTTGGCTTCGACGTAGAGCTGCTGTACCTAGCTACCCACGCCGGCCTGCGCCTGCTAGAACTGCCCGTAGCCTGGAACAACGTGGCTGGCAGCAAGGTGAGCCTACGCAGCGGCCTGCACAGCTTCTGGGAAGTGCGGCAGGTGCGGCAGCTGGCGCGCAAAGGAGCCTACGCCGGGGTGCTGGCCGCCGCTGTGGCAACCCGGCCGGTTACCTCGGCGTTAAGCTGAACCGTAAAGCTGGCGTGTCTATCTTCGTGCCCAGAATATTCGCTTACTTTTGAGTTATGAACCATACGTATCTCGTGGTGATGGCCGGCGGCATTGGCAGCCGCTTCTGGCCCTTTAGCCGCACCCAGCACCCCAAGCAGTTTCACGATGTGATGGGCGTGGGCCGCTCTATGCTGCAGCTTACCGTGGACCGCTTCCGCGACATCTGCCCCCTAGAGAACGTGTACATCGTTACGAACCGCGACTACGCCGAGCTGGTGCAGCAGCACTTGCCCGAACTGCCCGCTACCCAAATACTGGGCGAGCCCATCGGGCGCAACACGGCTCCTTGCATCGCCTACGCCAGCTATTGCATTCGCAAGCGCGACCCGGAAGCCGTCATCGTGGTATCGCCGGCCGACCACGCCGTGCTGCGCGAAGAGGAATTTCGGCGCCTGATTCAGGAGGCCGTAACCGCTGCCCAGCAGCACCCGGTCCTGCTCACGCTGGGCATTCCGCCCTCGCGCCCCGATACGGGCTACGGCTACATCCAGTACCTCGACGACACGGCCAACCGCCTGCCCGACAGCGGGATGTTTAAGGTGAAGACCTTCACCGAGAAGCCAAATCTAGAACTGGCCAGGATGTTCCTTGCCAGCGGCGATTTCCTATGGAACGCGGGCCTGTTCATCTGGCGGGCTGAGGTTATCGTGGATGCTTTTCACCAGTATCTCAGCGACATTGCCGAAGTGTTTGACGAGGGCATTGACAGCTTGTGTACCCCCGACGAGGCAACCTTTATCAACGAGGCTTACGCTCGCTGCCGCAACATCAGCATTGACTTTGGGGTAATGGAAAAGGCTGATAACGTGTACGTACTGCCCGCCGATATTGGCTGGAGCGACTTGGGCACCTGGAATTCGCTGCACCAAGTGGGTACCCAGGACGACCAAGGCAACGTGTGCGACGGCGACGTGATGCTCTACGATACCCGCGACTGCATTGTGAAAACGCCCCACGAGCGCCTGGTAGTAGTGCAGGGCTTGGAGGGCTACATTGTGGCCGAGCACGACAACGTGCTGCTTATCTGCCAACGCTCAGAAGAGCAACGAGTTAAGGAGTTTGTGGCCGACGTAAAGTCGAAGAAAGGCACGGGATACAACTAGTGAACGCTTGGCCGCTGGCGGCTGCGGTGCCGCTCTGGCTGGTTGGCTACACCGTGGCTGGCCAGCCAGCACCCACGCCCAACGCGCTGCGCCGGCCGGGCGAAACCACTGTTTTTTCGTTTGTAACGAACCGTGGTAAAACCGTTTCGCTCTGCGAAGGCCCTAGGGGCAAGTACCTGGTATACCGCTTCGGCACTGCCGCTAAGCTCGAATTTCAATACCCTAGGGTGCTGGACGCCAGTAGCTGGCAGAAATTCACTTACGATGAATACCACCGGGGTGGAGGGGCTCATAACGCGGGCCGCGACACTCACCGACTATCTTTCAGCGTCGGCTCGATTGACTACGTGCTGATGGATGAAACACTCGATTTGTATAACCGAAAGCACGCGGAAGTAGAGCGCCGAACCACTGATATCTGGGTGTATGGCAAAGGAAAAGCCACGCGTGTTACTGGGCGAGTCTACACGGCCAGCCAATACCTGGAACTCGATGATGCTCAGCGTAAAAAGGTGAAGGCTCCGGACGATGAAAACTAAAAAAGGCGGCTCTAGTGGCCGCCTTCTTATTTAGTGGAGTAGCTTTCTTAGGCCCCTTCCTGCCCGCGGTGCCGAGCTACCTCGAAGAGCATGATGCCGGCGGCTACGCCCACGTTGAGGCTCTGGATTTGGCCGGTCATGGGGATGCGCAGGCGCTGGTCGCAGAGGCGGAGCAGGGCGGGGTCGATGCCGTCTTCCTCCGAGCCCATTACCACGGCTACGGGGCCGCCTAGGGCCGCCGCGTCGGCGTGGGTGAGGTCGGCGTCTGCTTTCTCGGTGCAGGCCAGCACGGTGAGGCCGCTGCCTTTCAGGTATTCAATGGTTTGGCGCAAGTCGGGCTCGCGGCACACGGGCAGTATGTTGAGGGCGCCGGCCGAAGTTTTTACGGCGTCGCCGTTGATTTGGGCGGCGCCGCGGGCTGGTACTACCAATGCTTGCACCCCTAGGCACTCGGCCGTACGGGCAATGGCGCCGAAGTTGCGCACGTCCGTCACGCGGTCGAGCAGCAGGAGAAACGGCACTTTACCGTCCTCAAACAAGCCGGCTAGCAGCGAGTCGAGCGGGGCGTAGTCGATGGGCGACACGAAAGCCACGGCGCCCTGGTGGTTTTTGCGCGTGAGGCCATCAAGCTTTTCCACCGGCACCAGCGACACGGGCACGTTGACCGTGCGGGCCAGCTCCGAAATGTCCTGGGTCATCGAGTTTTTGGTGCCGCGCAGCAAGAAAATCTTGTCGAGGGTGCGGCCCGCGTTCAGCGCTTCCAAAATGGGGCGCAGGCCAAAGAGCATGTCGATGCTGCGGTCGGCCTGGGCGCGGGTATTGTGCTGCTGGTAGGGGGCTTTGCCGCGCTCGTCGGGCTGGCGGCGAGGCGTTACCTGGCGGCCCTGCTCGTCGTAGAACGGGCGGTTGCGCTTAGCGGGGTCGCCGGCGCCGGCACGGCTGGGGCGGCGCTCGTCGGCGCCGCGGCTCGGCTCGCCGCCAATGCGCTCGCGCGTCACATTGGGCCTAGGGGTATTGCGCGGCGCATCGCCCTCGCTCCGGAAGCGGCGCGGCACATAGTCGTCGTTGAAATCGTCGGCGTTTAGCGGACGCTCAGGGGTCTTCTCCATTGCTCTACGGCGGCATACCAAAGCATCTCGTACTCGGGGCGGCGCACCAGTTCGTAGTTATCAGGAGCTAAGGTACTAGGGCGGGGGCGGAAGGTAAACGTGACGGGCTCACCCTGGCGGCCGGCCTGGTCGTAGTGCCAGCGCTCCTCGGTAGCCGTGCGCTCTACGCGTTGGGGCGGCCCCAGCACCACGTACAACAGGCCGCGGTCGGTACGCCACCCGGGCTTATGGCCGCTAAACAGCTCGTTGGCCGCCGTCACGTGCTCGTAGTAGCGGCGAATAAAATCGCGAGCCCGCACTTGGTCGCTGCCCGCCGCTTGCAGCCAGAAGCGGTCAACGGCGCGCTTGGGGTCGGAGGAAGCGGCCAGCTGCTGGCGCTCGGCGGCGCTGGTGAGGTACAGTAGGTTGTCAATCAGCTCGGCGGCTGTAGTTTGACCTGGGAAGTCGGAGCGCACCACTAGCAGCGGCAGCGTACGTACGGGCGCCCCCCCTAGGCCCCCGCCCACCCGGAAAGCCACTAGGCCCTGCTTGCGTAATGGCACTAACTGCCCCGCCGCCACCGGGGCGGCCGATGAGTCGAGCACTGCCAGCCGGCGCGGGGTAGTAGGCTGGCGGCGCGGGTCGGCGAAGGGCGGCAGGGCAGCCGCACCCGCTGCATAGCGCCGCCAGCGCACGGGCTGGCCAGGACCATACTCGGCCACCGCCACGGCGGCCCCCTCGCGCACGTAGGGCCGGTCCAGCACCAGCCCGGTCGAGTCGAGCAAGATGAATGGCCGCGCCAGCCGGTCGGCCGTTAGGGGCAGCCAAGCGGTGGTGGCAGGGTCTTGCGAAGCCGTCGGGGCAGGGCTGGGGGCCGCTGAGGTCGGGGTGGGGCCCGGCGTGCTAATCGTGGCCGGCTCCAGGCTGACTTGCAGTACCTGGCCGGCCGCTAGCTGGCTGGCCGCCACGGCTACGGTTAGAACCTGCATCGGGGCGGCGGGGTCGCTGCCGGGGTAGGGGCGCAACGAGCGCTCTTGCTGCCATAGCGGCTGCGGGGCGTCGTAGGCGGCCCAGGCGGTGAGGCGCAGCCGCAAAGTAGCGGAACCGGCAGCCGGGGCGGCGTGGTTGAGGAAGAGGCGGAGGCTGTCGCCCTCGCGGCGGAGCACCGGCGCCAGCGGCGTGGGCACGGCCCTATACAAGCTCGCGAAGTTGAGGGGCGGTGCCGCTGGAGGCGGGCCGGCCGCCAGCAAAGGCCCTAGGGTAACACCTGCCACCAAGGCCACGCCCCAAAACCTAGGGCGGATGCCGCCGTAACTTGCCAACCTATTCCAGATAGTCATGGTCTTCACGCTGTCGCTGCTGCTAATTTTTTTCCTTGTACGGTATGTGCTGCCGGTAGTGCTGCGGGCGGTACTCGGCGGCTTCGTGCGCCAGCAGGTGCACAAGGCGCAGCAAGGTGGCTTCGCGGGCTTTCCGCCCGGCTTCGACCCTAGGGGCTTTGGCGGGCAGCAGCCCCCGCGCCCGTCCGGTCCGCCGCCCGGCGCCCCCGGCCAGGTGCACATCGACTACGTGCCGCCTACGGTGCAGCAGGCCCGCCAGGGCGAGTTCAGGGGCGGGGAGTATGTGGACTTTGAGGAAGTGAAGTAGCGTCTTAAGCCTGCGCAATTGCGTAAAAAAGGCCATGCACGAATTTTCACTTATTACGCTGGGTTGCCTTGCAAAAGCAGGTTGGTATACCGGGCGTAAAATCCCCACCTTTCAGCAGCGTGCGTTTTTAGACGGTGAAGGGTATGCCTGGTTTCCGAAGGTACAGACCTTTTTGGAGGAGTTCGACCAGCTATTGGTGCCATTTACTAGAAATAGCCATACGGATATTATCAGACTGGATGCTTGCGTAGCGGCAAGTCGCGTGTGGTTTCCGGACTATTACGCGCCAAGAATTGGAGATACGAAGCTTTGCGTTATTGGCTCGGTCTACAGCGACCACTTGTTGCTATTTATGGACAGGTTTGGTCGCGTGTACGGTGGCTTCGATGAATACTTGTGCTTGGTTAGCAATAGCGGTTGTGAAGCAATAGAGGCTATCTGTTTGAACCAGCAGCTGCAGGAACTTCCTAAGTTATAAGTTAAGCGCTTACCCGAGTCCTAGAACCCTAGGCCTAGCCGGATGCCCGTGTTGGCGCCGATGCTGGGCTGGTTGGAACCGGCTTGCAAGCGGGAAAAGAAATCGACCCGGCCGAGGCCGAAAATGTGCTCGATGCCCGCGCCCAGCTCTAGGTAGTTACCGGCGGCGGGCGTGTAGAGGTAGTTCAGCGTGAATACCTCCTGCCACTTGAGGCGGCGTAGCAGCGGCACCTTGTTGAAGAGGAAGCCGTTGAAATGGTGGTTGAAATGGCCTTCCACGAAGTGGTCGCGAGTGCTGTATTGGTAATAGTCGAGCAACTGAAACTCGCTGAAGTTGGCCGTTAAAATTGTGCGGTTGCCCGAGAAATGGTAGTAGTCGGCAAACGTCATCCCCTCCTGCTTGCCCTGGAAGCCGCCCACCGTGCCCAAGATGTTGCTAGTGCCCAGCAGGCCAAACTGGTGCGAGTAGCGCACCGAGCCTTGCAGCAGCAGGTAGCGCACGTCGGCTCCCAGCAGGTGCGGCACCCCTAGGCGGGCCTGCACGTTGAACAGCGGCCAGCGCGAGCCCAAGTTGTACTTGCCGTCGGGCCGCGAGACGTAGCGCTGACCGGGGCGGTAGCTCACACTCAGGGCCAGGGCGGCGGCGTTGCTGTGGCCAAAGCCTAGGCCCTCGGCGGGCGCCTCAATGGCCGTAGGCCGGTTGGGCGTGAAGGCGCGGCCCGGCACGTCGTGCCACACATAGGCGCTGGTATTGAACAGCTCGGTGCGACGGAAGTAGCTGGCGGCGGCGCGCAGCGTGAGGCCGTTGGTAGGTTCCCACACATAGTTCAGCTCGGCGCCCTCGCGGCGGTACAGCTTGGCGTAGTTGCGGTTGGCCAGCAGTGAATACACCGAGTTGATGAAGGGCGTGAGCTGCGAATTGCGGTCGAAGTTTTCGATGGTGCGGCCGGCCGTCAGGCCCAGCTGGCGCGTCTTCACCGCGTCGAGCTGCCAGGTTACAGCCAGGCTGGGCTGCAGCTGCCGGTTCTGGAAGCCATAGCGCAGAGTAGGGGTGAGGGTGAGGAAACGGCGGTCGTCGGTGTCCTGGCGGTAGGTGGCCTGGGCATTCAGCACGTAGCCCTCTACCGTGTTGTACTGCAGCTCGTTGAAGATGGGCTGCACGGTGGTGCTGCGCTTGGCAAAGCTGTTGACGTAGGTGTAGCCCGTGAGCAGGAGCTTGGCGGGCGTCACCTCGTTGCGCTTGCGGTCGAGCGAGTCTTGATAGGGGCGCGACTTGCGGATAGTCTCGGTGCTGTCTTTTTTGTGGTAGTCGGTTTTTTCCTCGGCCGTGAGGGGAACCGGGCGCACCTGGGCCCAGTAACTGCTGTCGCGGTTGTTGGCGTCTTTGTCAATCAGCTGCACCTCGCCGCGCTTTAGGACGGCGAGCGGGTCCTGGCGCACCGAGTCGCGCCGGGCTTGCTTCACTTGGCGGCGCACCTGCCGGTTAAGTCCGCTCAGCGCGGGCTTTTCGCGCTTTATCTGCTGAGTCAGTTCCTTGGTCGTGACCGGGGCAAGGATGGCCGGCTGACTGGCCGGGGCGGCTTCTTTCACTGCGGGCGGCGCGGGGTAGGTGGCCACCACGTTGGCGTAGTTCGAGAATACCGCCGTGATGTAACCTACGCCCTTGAACCCTAGGCCGCTGCCGTTGAGCGTAAGGCGCTGCGACTGGATCAGCCACACGTGGGGCACGCCGGGTGCGGGCGCAAACAGCTGCTCGATGTGCAGCTCGTCTACGTAGCTGAGCTGGGCGGCTTTGGTGAGCTTGAGGTCGATGGACTGCAGCCGCCACGAGCCATCCACCACGTAGATGAAACCCGTAAAAGCGGGGTCGGTGGCGCGGCGCGGCGTCACCCTGATTTTGTGGATGGTTTCGCCGCCCTGCTGGGTGCTGCCCACCAGTTCATACTGGTAGAATAGGAATGAGTTGCTGGCAATCGGCGACACGAAGCCGCGTTCCGAAAAGCCCGATTTCACGAGGTTGCTGTAGAAGCTCAGGCCCCGCCCCGCGCTGGCCCGGTTGAAGCTGAAGCCCCTGGAGTCGCCGCTGACGCGGCTGGAAATCATGCGCTCCTTTATCACGTCGGGTTGGGTGAAGGAGAAGTCGGACAAGCTCTCGGACAGGTAGAAGATGCCCGGTTTCAGGTCGGGGTCTACCTTGATGAGACCCAGGATTTTGCCCGGGGTTTCGAGCAGGCGCCCTAGGCTCTTGATGTAGATGCGAGCCCGGAAGGTGGCCACCTCGCGCTGGTGGTAGGCTCGCCACTGCTGCGCGTGCTGGATAATGGCGTAGGCTGGGTCGCGGTCCGAGCCGCGCACGGTTACCTCGTTCAGCGAATAAGCTTCGGGCGCCAAGGCCACGTTGAGCACCAGCGTCGAGTCGCCGGCCGGCACGCGCACGGCCTCGGTGCGGGGCCGGTAGCCCACGTACTGAAATACCAACTGGTACTGCCCCGGCTCGAGGCGCAGCTGGTACTGCCCCTGGTCGTTGGAGCCCGTGCTGGTGGCCGTGCCGCGCACCGCCACGTTGGCAAACGGCAGTGCTGCCCCGTCGGCTCCGGTTATCTTTCCTTTAATAATACCGGCCTGGGCGGCGCCTGCCAGTAGCAGCAGCGCAACCAACCAGGTCAGCTTTCGAAGTATACCCATATAGGCTGAGGCAGTGCAAGTAGCTGGCAAGTTAGCAGAGGCCGTCACGCCCATAAGCGTTGCGGCCAGCGGAATATTTTACGGCCCTAGGGCAAGGGTATCTTACTTATCTTCCTCCTGCTTGGCTTGCCGGGCGCTGTACCAGCCGTTGAGGGCCACGCCCAGCAGCACCAGCGCCATGCCCACGTAGGTGCTGAGCTTAATTTTCTCATCGAAAAACCAGTAGCCGAATGCCGCCGCGTATAGCAGTCCCAGGTAGTCGAGGGCGGCGATGCTGGCAGCCTGCTTGCCGTGCTGGTAGCTCTGCGTGACGCACCACAGGGCACCCTGCGTGAGCACCCCCACGGCCGCCAGCCACGCCCACTCCACGCCCGCCGGCAGGTGCCAGTCGAAGAAGCTCCACACGGCCGCGATGGGCAGCGTAACCAGCTGGAAGTAAAAGATGATAACCAGTGGGTGCTCCTTGGTGCCTACCCGGCTGCTAAACACGTAGCTTAGCCCGGAGGTAGCCGCCGCCCCTAGGCCTAGTAGCGTGCCCGTCCACCCTAGGCCGCTCAGGCCCTGCGACACGCCCACGCCCGCCAGCGAGATGGCGAAAAACACCCACTGCCAGGGCCGTACCGGCTGCCGCAACAGCCAGATGCCCGCCACCGCCGTGAAAATCGGACCTAGGTACTGTAGCGTTACGGCCGGCGCCAGCGGCAGCAGCTTAATGGTGAGAAAGCCTAGCACCAGCGCCGCCGCCCCGGCCAGCCCGCGCAGTAGCAAGTCGGGCAGTTGGGCGCGGTGGCCCCACGGCGACACGCTCACCCACTGCAGCTGCCCTAGGGTGAGCACCAGCGAAATAATGGCCCGGAACAAGATGATTTCCACCGCCGGCAGGTCGGGCAGCTGCTTGATGCACACGTTCACCAGGGCAAACAGCAGCGTGGCAGCCAGCATGTACGCTATCGGCGCAAAGGACGAATTTTTCAACGATTGTGGGCCGAAGGGTGTTGCTACCAACGGCGGCAACCGAACTTCGTTGCATCGCCCGTTCCGCTTAATCCTATGTTCAAGCAGCCCGATAAAGCCACCAAAACCTACACGCCCGCCGAGGCGCTACCCAAAATAGCCGCCTACTGCGCTTACCAGGAGCGCACCCATAAGGAGGTGGCCGACAAGCTGAAAAGCTATGGCCTCGACGAAGACGAAGCCGGCGAAATCATCATCCGCCTGAGCCGCGAGAAGCTGCTCGACGAGGAGCGCTACGCCCAGGCCTACGCCCGCGGCAAGCACCGCCACAATGGCTGGGGCCGCCGCCGCATCCGGCTAGAGCTGAAGGCGAAAGGCCTAAGCGAGTTTTGTATCAAGAGCGGCATGAAGGAGCTAGACGGCGACGAGTATTACCAGAAAATGCAGCAATTGCTAGGACAACGTGACGCCCGCGAGAAGGAAACGCACCCCCAAAAGCGCAAAATGAAGCTAATGGCCTACCTTACACAGAAAGGCTACGAGTCGGACTTGATTCAGGAGGCCCTAGGGGAGCTGGATAGCTAAAGCCTGCGGAGTGCTGGTGTGCCAGCAGGTGGCCATGCGGCTGCGGCTAGCGGATGGCAGATAAGCGGGCTGTAACCTTCGCTTGCCCAATTGCGTTAGCACTAATTGAATTAGCTAAGCATTTTTCCGCATGAAAATCTCCGTTGAAAAGGGTGAAGCCAAAGGCTTCCTGCCCGATGGCCGCCATACCGTTACCATTACCCGCATTGATGAAGGCGTGAGCGAGCACCAGAACGTGCCCTACTTTGCCGCCCACATGGAAAGTGAAGATGGCTACGTAGACCAGCGCTTTTACAACTCGCCGGCCGGCCACCCCATCATCCTATCGCTGTATGCCGCTGTAGGCATTAAGCCTGAAGAAGGCAAAGACTTGGACACCAAGCAGCTGGTGGGTAAGCACCTGTCGGTAGAAGTGAGCGACCACAGCTACGCTGACCCGGCTACCGGCAATGAGCGCAACATCCGCCAGGCAACCGGCTTCCGGACCGCCTAGAACAGCTAAGTAAAAAGCGATTGCCCTCGCGAGTGTGGTAACCACACTCGCGAGGGCAATCGCTTTTTACTTGCTTCCTACATCTTCCGCTCGGCGGCCGGCACTTGCGCGGCCTGGCCAATGATAACGCGGCGGCCGGTGAGCGTGCGCAGCATGGGCACCAGTATTTGCTGGGCGTTGCGCTGCGTTTCGGCCAGTATGCCGGCTTGCAGGGCCGAGCGGCGTACCTGCGCCTCGGCGTACCGGTAGGCCTCGTCTACCACTTGGGCGTCTTGAAAAAACGTGTTCTCGGTACTAAATACGCGGCTCTGGCGGTGGTCCACTTGGAAGGCACACAGCTCGGGCGCGGGCAGCACCACGCGCACCACCGAGTCGCCCTCGAAAGTCACGTCCTGGGGCCGGATTTTGCGCAGGTCGAGGCAGCCCACGGCTTCGCCGCCTACGATGAGGGCAGCCTTGGCATCGGGTAGAAACGGGTATTTGGCCGATTTTTTATACTCCACTACATCTTTGAAACGGTAGCGCACCAGTTCCAGCTTGCCTAGGGCCTCTACCTGCGTCAGCACGGTGTTGTGCGTCACGGTTACCTGGGGCTCGCGGGGGCCTAGGGGGTTAAGTCCGGCCAACGTAGGACCGATTTTGCGCCATAGGAAAACGCCCAGCGCCACCAGTAAAACCAGGGGCAGCAGGCGGCGGATAAGTCGGGGAAGCATGAAAGCGGGAGCGGGAAAGCGGGAAGGCGGAGTAGTGGCACTCCGCTGCGCAGCCTGTAGCCTCATACCCCAAACTACCCGCCGAGGTTGGCGTAGCTTTGGCCGCGATGCTACACCGTTTTTTTGCTGCGCCGCTGGCGCGCCGCCTCTGGGCCGGGCACCGCTGGCTACTGGCGGGCCTGTGGGTGCTGATGCAAGTGGCCTTTCTGCTGAAATTTCACGGCCCGCACCCCGCCAACGACAGCGACCTCTACCTTGGCTACGCCGCCAACGTGGTGCGCCACGGCGGCCATTACGTACAAGAGGAGCCGGTGCAGGTGCTCAGCCCCGAGCTGCCGAACTCTTCCACGTTCGAGTATGAGCACGTGCAGCGCTACATCGTATACGCCTGGTTTGTAAGCTTCTGGTTAGCGCTGAGAACAGGATTGTGGGGCATTGTGCTGGGGCAAATGACAATGTCGGGCCTAGCGGCAGCGGCGCTCTACGGGGCCGTGCGCCGGCTGGCCAGCGGCTGGCGCGTGCCAGCGGCATTAGCCACGGCGGCCTTCGTGCTGTGGCCCGATATCCAGCAGTTCAACGTATTCATTCTCACCGAGTCGCTCTTTATCAGTTTATCAGTACTGGTGCTGGCGGCTTTCGTGCGGCTGCGGAGCGGCGGCCGGGGTGCCTGGCTGGCCCTAGGGGTAGCGCTGCTACTAGTAGCTAAGGCGCGCCCTAATGGCTTTGTGCTGACGGGCGCGGCGCTGCTGGCGGGCCTCGAATACCTGCGGCAGCAACCCGGCCGGCGCTGGTTCTGGGTGGTAGTAGGCGCGGCGGCACTGGCCGTACCCCTAGGCCTAATAGTGCTCAACTATCAGCTCAAAAGCTATTTCATTGTCGAAACTTACGCCCGCGGCGAGCTGATTTTTGGCAACCGGCAGTGGGTGCTGCACCCGACTACGCCGCTCGACCTGCCCCCGCCCGGCACGGGCCAGGTACCACGCATCCTATATTTCATTGCGCACAATCCAGGGTTTTTGCTGCAGCTGATGCTGGGCAAGCTCTTCGTATTTGTGAGCGGCCTCAAGCCCAATTACTCCCTAGGGCACCGGGTGCTGAATGTGCTGGTGCTGTGGCCCTGCTACTGGCTGGCATGGCGCGGCGCTCGCTTGGACAGCGTTTGGCAGTTGGGGCGGGTGTTTCTGGTAGCCGTACCGCTGCTGCAAGCCGCCGTCGTCATGCTTACGGTAGATGACTGGGACGTGCGCTTCCAAGCACCGGTGATGCCCTTTGTATTCGCGCTGGCAGCATTGGCAGCAGGCGAGTTGGTGAAGCGGCAAAAGGCTTCAAGGGGTGAATGACTTATAGTAGCGTCATTAAACCCCTTTACTCATTGAATCCCGCCCAGGCCTGTAGCCCGCCGGTGTGCACGGCTACCACCGTGCTGCCAGGCGCAAAATGCCCGCGCTCAATCAGGTCGAGCAGCCCAGCCAGCAATTTGCTGGTATAAATAGGGTCGAGAAGTACGCCATGCGTTTGCTCGAACTCGCTGATGAAGGTGCGTAGCTCGGGTGGCAATTTGGCATAGCCGCCGAAGTGGTAGGTGGTATGTAGCTCGTAGTTGCTAAGCGGGCGACCTATGGCAGCTTGGGTCAGTGCATCCACGTCGGCGCGCAGAAAATCGGCTCCTTTGAGGGCGGCTACGCCGATGACTCGGGCAGGGTAATCGGCTTCGGCCAGCCCTAGGGCCAGGCCGGCCAGGGTGCCCCCGGTACCAGCGGCCACGGCCACGGCGTCGAAGTCGGTATGCTGGCGCAGCTCGGGTATTAGTTCGGCCACGCCGCGCAGAGCTAGGGCGTTGGTACCGCCTTCGGGCAGCAGGTAGGCGGAGCCGTATTGGCGCAGTAACTCGGCTAGGAAAGCGGGCTCATTGTGGCGGCGGTAGGTGGTGCGGTCCAGGTAGTGGAGGGCCATGCCGTTGGCGCGGCAGCCAGTCAGGGTGGGATTGAGCGGCCGGTGCTCTTCGCCGCGCACCAGCCCTAGGGTGTCGAAGCCGTATAGACGCCCCGCCGCTGCCACGGCCGCCAGGTGGTTGCTGTAGGCGCCGCCAAACGTGAGCAGCCGCGAGTGCCCCTCTTGCTTGGCTCGTAGCAGGTTGTACTTGAGCTTGCGGGCCTTATTGCCGGGCAGCTCGGGGTGCAGTAGGTCGTCGCGCCACAACAGCAGGCGCACACCGCGCTGCTCGGCCACCGGGTGGGGCAGGGGCTGCAACAAAGGCGACGAGGTGGGGAGCATTTAAGTAAGAACGTCATGCTGAACGCAGTGAAGCATCTCGTCCGCGCAAGTAATTCCAACAGTTGGAGCTAGCTGCGCGGGCGAGATGCTTCACTGCGTTCAGCATGACGCCTTTTAGCTTTTACGTGCCTAGGCCTCCACTTCCCCTACCGGCTGCTCGGGCTGGCGCGTGCCTAGCACCGTAGCGCCCACCACGAGCAGCAGCACGCCAATGCTCGACACCAGCGATACGGTGTTGCCGACAGCGTACTCCTTGGGTTTAAACTCGAACTTGATTTCGTGGGCGCCGGCTGGCACCTGCATGGCCCGCAGCACAAAATCGACCCGGAAGTGCGGAGCCGGCTGGCCATCGAGGGTTGCCTGCCAGCCATCGGCGTAGTAAATCTCGGAGAAGACCACGGTGCCGGGCTGGGCGGCCGAGTAGCGGTAGGTCAGCTCATCGGGGGCGTAGCTGGTGAGGGCGATGGTAGCCGACGAATCGGCGTAGGTCGCGGGCTTCACCTGCGGAAATTTGCTGGCGTCCACTACGGCCACGCGCTTGGTATCGAGGCCGGTGAGGGCCGCCATTTCCTGGTCGGGGTTCTGCACGGCACGCAGTTCGCGCACAAACCAGGCGTTGCCGTTGGCGCCGGGGTTGCGCTGCACCTGCGCGGTTTCGCCCTGCTTCTGGGGCGGCACTATCACGTAGCGCGCATTCAGCATGTTGAGCACGCCGGTGTTATTGTTGCTTATCTGGCGCTCAATCAGGTCCTGATAGCGGCGCAGCTTGGCCCCGTGGTAGCCCCCGATGCTCTTATGGAAGTACGAGGTGTTGGCTTCGTTAAAAGGGTTGCCGAGGTTAAGCACGCGGTAGCTCAGGTCCTTATCAGCCAGAATCTGCTGGTCGGCGGGCGAGGGCTGGAAGCTTTCGGCAATGGTTTCGGGCTGGAAGTTGCGGGCGCCCAGGTAGCGCTTGTCGGCGCTCCATAGGTCTACCAGCACCAGCGCTACCACCGCCAGCGCCGCCAGCCGGGCGTCGAGCTTGCCCCTGAGGTACAGATAAATAGACCCTAGGGCCAGGCCCACCAGCAGCAGGCCGCGCCAGATATCTGAGCGCAGCAAGTCGGCCCGGTCGGCGCGCAGGGCCGTGAGCAGCTGCGGTGGGTAGCCGGCTTGCGTCAGTTGGGCATCCTGGGGGCCGCTGAAGTCGAACGAGAAGCTAGCTAGCCACACCAGCAACAGCACGCCCGCTGTGACGGCCCCGGCATACAGCAGTTGGCGGGTGCGGTACTGGCTGTCGGCCGAGCCCACTGTGGCCTCAGCGGGCACGGTGCCGGCTGCCCGCGCTGCCTTGGCCAGGGCCGGGTGCAAGGGCTCGGCAACTGGGGCGGCCACGGGTGCCCCTAGGGGCTGGAGCACCGTGCGAGGCCGCAGAATGCGCGATAACGCCAGCGCTCCCAGCAGCGGCATAGCCAGCTGCGCAATCACCAGGCCCATACTCACGGCGCGGAAGCTGCGGTAGCCCAGCAGGTAGTCAAATATCAGGTTGTTAATCGTTTCGAAATTCTTGCCCCAGGCCAGCACCAAGCTCAGCACCGTGCCGGCTAGCAGCCAGTAGCGCGTCTGCTTATCTACCACAAACAAGCCCAGCACAAACAGGAAGCATACCACCACGCCCACGTACACCGGCCCGGCCACGTAGCTTTGGTCGCCCCAGTAGGTGGGCAGCGCGTCGAGCATTTCGGTGCCAGCGCCCAGCGCGTTCAGCTCGCGCGCCATGTTCGAATTGGGCCCTAGGGGCATGGCGCTGCTGCCGCCGTAGAAGTTGGGAATGAGCAGCGTAAGGCTCTCGGAGATGCCGTAGCTGTAGGCAAAGGCGTAGTCGCGGTCTTGCTGCTTGGCGCTGGGCGCGGCTGGCTGACCGGGCGCAGGCGGCAGGGCTTTTAGCTCCGACGGCGCGCGGTTACTGAATTTGCTGTACTCGTAGGTGGTGTAAAGGCGGCCGAAGCTCACCCCAATGGCCAGCGCTGCGCCCACGGCCAGCAGCGCCACCCGGCCGAAGAAGTCGGGCAGCCGGCCGGCCCGCGCGAATGCTATCAGCTCGATGATGCCGTAAATGATTACCAGCAACCCTAGGTAATAGGTAATCTGCGGGTGGTTGGCGCGCACGTTCATCGTGAGGCCCAGCGTGAATAGCGCCGCGCCCAGCCAGCGGTTGGCTGACGCCTTCCTACGGGTGTGGCGCAAGGTGAGCATGAGGCCGCCCAGCACCAGCGGGGCGTAGGCCAGGGCCCACGACTTGGTGTTGTGCCCCGCGGCCAAGATGGCTAGGTTGTAGCTCGAAAAGCCCAGCGCCACCGCGCCGGCCACTGCCACCAGCGGCCGCACCCCTAGGGCCACCAGCAGCACGTAGCCGCACAGCAAGGCCACAAACAGGTTGCTCACCACGCCCGGCAGCCCCAGCGCCACCGCCTTCTGCACGTACACGAACAAGTCGCCCGGGAAGTGCACCGAAATCAGGTAGGTGGGCATACCCGAAAACATAGAGTTGGTCCAGAGCGGCTCGCGGCCGTGCTCCTTGGCAAACTCCTGCACCTCGTGCGCGCCACCCTGAAACTGGGCAATGTCGTGCTGGGCCAGCGTTTGGTGCTCAAACACGATAGGCGCGAAATACGCCATGGCCAGCACGATAAAAAACAGCACGGCCAGCACGTGCGGCCCCACCCGCTGCCAGAGCGGCGCAGGCGTAGTAGAAACGGAAGTAACAGCCATCGGGCGGTTTTAGCTACTTGGAAATGGAAGCCCGAAGGTAGCGCCGGGGCCGGGAAGGGGCGGGGCAACGCGCCAGGCTGGCCCTTCGGTTCAAGAAGCTGGCTGGTACTGAAGCTATCTAATAATGGAGTTATAAATACCACGTCATGCTGAGCGCAGCCGAAGCATCTCTACCGAACACTACTGTGAGTAGAGATGCTTCGGCTGCGCTCAGCATGACGTGGTATTTTTGTTTTTATACCTGTCAGCCCTTGCGCAGGGCCCGGCTATCCAAGGTAGGCCATATCCTCGGCGCTTAGCTCAATGTCGGCGGCGGCCAGATTCTCATGCAGGTGCTGAACCTTTGAGGTGCCGGGGATGGGCAGCAGCAGCGGCGACTTGTGCAGCAGCCAGGCAATGTTGAGCTGGGCCTCGGTCACGCCTTTTTGCTGAGCCAGCTCGGCCAGCTTGTTGCCGGCATTGGGCAGGCCGTGCACCAGCGAGAAGAAAGGCACGAAGGGGATGCCGTGCTGCTCGCACAGTGGCAGTACCTCGCCGCCGCGGGTTTCGCCGTGGCCATCATTGAGCGTGGTGCGCTGGGCGTAGCTGTACATATTTTCTACGCTGGCTACCTCGCCCATTGCCAGGGCGGCCGTCACCTCCTCGGGCGTCACGTTGCTCACGCCTACGTGCTGAATCTTGCCCTCGCGCTGCAAGTCATACATCGCGCCCATCGACTCCTCAAACGGTACCTCGGCGCCCGGCATCACCCGGAAGTGCACTAGCTGCACGGCTTCTTGCCGCAGCGTGCGCAGGTTGCGCTCGATGCTCTGGCGCAACTGCTCGGGCCGGTTGAAGGGCGGCCAGCTTTTGTCGGCGGGGTTGCGGGTGGCGCCCACCTTGGTACAGATTACCAAGTCGTTGGCGTAAGGATAGAGCGCTTCGACAATCAGTTGGTTGGTGATGTCGTCGCCGTAGTAGTCGGCGGTATCAATAAAATTGACGCCGTTGGCAATGGCGGCTTTCAGCACTTCCAGGGCCTGGGGCCGGTCGGCGGGCTCGCCCCAAATGCCGGGGCCAGTCAGGCGCATCGTGCCGTAGCCCAAGCGGTTGACGGTGAGCGGCTGCGCCGAGTGGGGCGCAATGGTGAGGGTATCTTTCATAAAAGCAAGCGTGGAAAAGGCCAGACCATCCGGCCTACACAAAGGTCTAGGCTAGTAGTCGCGCGAAACTGGTGAATACTTCACTTTTTACTGAAGTCCGGCCAGCCTATCGGCCCGCGCTTGCCGCCGGGCCCTAGGGGCTCCAAGTTGAAGCAAGCCATGCACCAAAGCGTGGTAGCCAAGCTCAACGCCAACGCCCTAGGGGCGCCAAGTTGCAGCAAGGCCCTAGGGCACTACTGCCCGGTGCCGGCACGGCGCAGCTCGTCGTCGGCGCCGGCGGCGCGCTTGCGGGCGGCGGCCACCTTGCTATTGCCAAAGCGGTAAGTGAGGGCTAGCGTGGCTACGCGGGTATCCTGGCGCTGGAAGGCGCTCTCGGCAAAGCTGTCGTAGGTGGCCGTGTAGCGCAGGGGCGTGGTGTAAAACACGTCGCTTACGTTCAGGCGCAGCGTGCCTTGCTTGTGCCACAGGCTTTTCTGCAAGCCCACATCCACGCGCCCCCGGTTGCGGATTACCTGGAAGTTGAATACTTCGCGCGACTCGTAGAGGGCGTTGATATCGGCCGACCAACCGCCGGGCAGCACAAAGCTGTTGTTGAAGGTGAGGTTGGTGGCGAAGCCGCCCCGGTCGAGGCGCGTGTCGGCTAGCGTGCCGGTGTAGTGGTTGTAGTAGAAGAGCGCCGTGGCGTATGCCGTCCACCACTTGCGCAGCTCCAGCGGAGCCGTGAGGGTGAGGGTGTAGAAGTCCTGGGTGCTCAGGTTCACGGGGCCGTTGGCCACCAGGTAGCCGCCGTCGGGCGAGGGCTGGCTCACTAGGATGATGGGCTGGTTGGTGCGGGCGTAGGCCAGCGCCGTGCTGAACTTGCCCTTGTAAGTATGCGTCAATTCCACGTTGAGGCTGGTCGAGGCCACCAGGCCGGAGTTGCCCACTGAGTAGGAAGTGGCGTCGAGGTAGGCTCGCAGCGGGTTGAGCTGGGCGTAGCTCGGCCGGTCGATGCGCCGCGCCAAGCTTAGGGCCAGGGCGTTATTACGGCCTAGGGTGCGCTCGAGCAGCAAGCTCGGAAATAGCTGCAGGTAGTGCTGTTCGCGCAGCAGGAGCGGACCCTGGGTGGCGCGCAGGTTGGTTTGCTCGGCTCGCAGCCCGGCCTGCAGGCTGGTGCCGGCCGCCACGCCGCGCAGCGTTAGGTAGGCCGCGTTCACGTTTTCGCGGTAGTAAAAGGGCTTCGAGATGGCCGTATCTACCGTGAGGCGCCGACTTGCTGGGTCGGCCTGCGTGAACGTGACGTTGTTGTCGGAGGTAACGAGTGTGGCTTTGGCACCGGCTTCCAGGCGCAGGCGGTGGGGTAGGGGCTGCCCGTAGTCCACCTTCGCCGCCCTAATGAGGAGCGTGTTGCCCTGGTCGCCATACAAGAGGCTAGGGTCTTGGCCAGCCGGGTCGAAGGTGGTGATAAGCGTATTGAGGCGGGCCGTGTGGTAGCGGGCCACATCGGCGTCGGCGCTCAGCGAGCGGGCATTGGCCGAGTCGGCAAAGCTGTGGCGCAGGTTCAGGTTGGCCGTGAAGCTGGGCCGGCGTATGGCTATCTCGTTAATTGAGCGAAAGCGCGTGCTACCCGTTGGCAGCAGCTCGGTCTGGTTGCTGGTGCTGGCCGCCACCCGGCTAACGAGCCCGCCCACTGAGGCCCCGAGCAGCGTGCGCTTGCTCAGGTTCAGGTCGAACCCCACCTTGGCCGTGTGCGAGTGCAGCTGCGAGTGCTGGTTACTGTTGAGGACGCTGCTGGCCGCCGCCCGCGCCGGGGTAGCGGCGAAGGTGCGCGTGAAGTCATAGTCGGTAAAGTAGCCGCGGTCGGCGTAGCTGTAATTGCCGTACAGGTTGTAGTTCTTGCCGCGTTGGTTCAGACTCAGGCCGCCCACAAACTTGCCGTAGCGGCCGTGCCCGTAACTGGCGTTGACGCTGCCGTTGGTACCTAGGCGCTGGTCTTTCTTAAGGGTGATGATGATAACCCCCGCCCCGCCCTGGGCATCGTACTGGGCGGGTGGATTGGTCAGCAGTTCCAGGCTCTGAACCTGCTCGGCTGGCAGCGCCCGCAGGTAGTCGGCTAGCTCGACCCCGGTAAGTGGCGTGCGGCGGCCGTCAATAACCACCAGTAGGCCCTGCCGGCCCCGCAGTGCCAAATTGCTGACTGCATCAAGCGTAACGCCCGGCGAACGACTAAGCACTTCGAGTGTCGTGGCGCCGGCCGAGAGTGGGTTATCAGCCACATTTACCGACGTGCCGTTTGGAGTATGCTCGTACAGCGGCTTGCGGGCCGTTACAGTTACTTCTTGCAGGGCCGTGGCTGCGCTGGCTTTCAGCGTGATGCTCCCTAGGGTCAGGCCGGCGGCCGTCACCTCCAGCGGAGCGCTCCAGTAGCGGGCGTAGCCCACTTGCGTCACCGACAGGCGGTAGCTGCCCGCGGCCAGCGCGTCAAAGACAAAGTCGCCTTTCGCATCGCTGAATTCGGTTTTTACGGCCACCGAGTCGGCGGCGCGGTGCAGCGTCAGCGTGGCCATTTCCACGGGAGCACCGCGCTCGTTGGCCACGGTGCCGCGCAGGGCTGCGCGCACTTGCAGCGGGGCGCTCTGCGCCAGGGCAGTTGCCGGCAGCAAGCCGGCTAGCAGCAGGCTACTCCATACGTAACTGGCAACCAACCCACGCTTATAGCCTAAGTAGAAAAAGCGAAACATAAGGGGAGAATAGCTTAAGCATCAAGTTATAACCGTACATAAACTAAAGTAGGATAGTAATAGGCGGCCAGCCTAGGGGGCTAGATAAGAAAAGAACGAGGTAATAATAAATGGAAAACACTGGCGTAACCGCCCGCTAATCCGCTTTAAATATTGCATCCCAAAAAGGAACAATCCAAATGCAGCGGCGCAGTTCGTTTCGGTAGCAAGCGCGTACCGGCCCGACCTTTGCGCTACCATGCCGCCGCGCCTCACTTTTCTTGACTTGCCCGCCCGCCTGGGCGGCACCCTGCTGCAAGCCCCCGCTGCCCTAGCTTCCATCGCCTCGCTGCTGCTCGATAGCCGCCGCGTGAGCGTGCCCGACGGGGCGCTGTTTGTGGCCCTGCGCGGCCCGCGCCACGACGGGCACCACCACCTAGCCGCGCTTTACGCCAAGGGGGTGCGGCAATTTGTGGTGAGCTACCCGCCGCCCAGCCTGGAGGCCTTCGCAGGCGCGGGTTTCGTGCTGGTGCCCGATACGCTGGCGGCCTTGCAGCAGCTGGCGGCCCAGCACCGCGCCGCCTTCGCCGGGCCGGTGTGGGGCATCACGGGTTCCAACGGCAAAACCATTGTGAAAGAGTGGCTAACCCAGCTGCTGGCCCCAAACGAAAGCATTTGCCGCTCGCCGCGCTCCTATAATTCGCAAGTGGGCGTGCCGCTGAGCGTGTGGGAGCTTGACCCTGCCCGCCATACCCTAGGGCTGTTCGAGGCAGGTATTTCGGAGCGGGGCGAGATGGTGCGGCTGGCAGCCATCATCCAGCCCACGCACGGCATCTTCACCACCCTAGGCACTGCCCACGACGCCGGTTTTGCCTCGGAAGAAGAGAAGCTAGCCGAAAAGCTGCAGCTTTTCGAGGGTCCTGGCTTCGAGCACCTGGTGTACTGCGCCGACCAGCCGCTGGTAGCCGCTGCCGTGCAAGCCCGCGGCCTGCCCGCTCTGGCCTGGACGCGCCACGCCGCGCCCCAGGCGGCACTGCGCTTCCGCCTCAAGCGCACTGGCACGGGCAGCACCGTGGTGCGCGTGCGCCTCGGCCCCGCCGCGGCCGACTTAGCCGCTCGCCTCGATTTCGACCAGCCCGCCCTACGCGCCGCCACTCGCTTCACGCTGCCCTTCGCCGACGAACCCGCCGTTGAGAATGCCCTGCATTGCCTGGCCATGCTGCTGCTGCGCCAGCTCGATGCAGCCACGGCCCTGGCTCCGGCCGACATCCAGCGCCGCTTGCTGGGCCTGCGCCCGGTGGCCATGCGCCTCGAAATGAAAGCGGGCCGCCACGGCTGCTACCTGCTCGACGATACCTATAACAATGACCTCGCGGGCCTTTCGCTGGCTCTCGATGCCCTAGGGCGCCAGGCCCGGCCCGGTGGCCGCACGGTCATTCTCAGCGACTTGCTCGAATCGGGCCTGCCCCCAATCGAGCTGTATGGGCGCGTGGCCCGGCTGCTGCAAGCCCACGGCGTGACGCGGGTAATTGGAGTAGGGGAGGAAATAGCCCCGCAATTGAGAATTGCCGCTGAGGTCGCTGAGAATAGCTCAGAGCAATTCCTGATTCAAGGCTACGCAACTACCGAGGCCCTGCTAGCGGCCCTCAACCCGGCCGATTTTCAAAACGAAACCATCCTGATAAAGGGGGCGCGGCGCTTTGGGTTCGAGCGCGTGGTGGCGGCCCTGCAGCAGCCGCAGCACGGCACGGTGCTGGAAGTGAACCTGGACGCGCTGACCCACAACTTGCAGCACTACCGCCGCCAACTGCAGCCTGGCACCAAGCTCATGGTGATGGTGAAAGCGTTTGCCTACGGTAGCGGCTCCTACGAAGTAGCTAGTCTGCTCGAATTTCAGCGGGCCGACTACCTAGCCGTAGCCTACGCCGACGAAGGCCAGCAGCTGCGCGAAAACGGCATCAGCCTGCCCATTATGGTGCTTAATCCTGGTCCTGACTCATTTGCGCAGCTGCGGCGCTACCGCCTGGAGCCGGAAATCTATTCGCTGGAACGCCTGCGCGACTACTTGCAAGCCGCCCGCGAGGCGGCCGCCGAAGCCCTAGGCCCCTTGCCGCCCCTGCACCTCAAGCTCGACACCGGTATGCGCCGCCTGGGCTTTGCCGAGGAAGAGCTGCCTGAACTGCTGACCCTGCTGGCCGAGCACCGCATTCAGCTGCCCGTGGCGGGCATCATGACCCACTTGGCCGCGGCCGACGACCCCGCCCACGACGAGTTCACCCGCGAGCAGTTGGCGACTTTCCGCCGCATGGCCGCCGCCATCGAGGCGGTGCTAGGCCATGCGGCGCTGAAGCACGCCCTCAACTCGGCCGGCATCCGGCGCTTTCCCGAAGCTCAGCTCGACATGGTGCGCCTCGGAGTGGGCCTCTACGGCGTAGAAGCCGGTGCTGAAGATGGTAGCGGCAATCTCTTGCCCGTGAGTACCTTAAAAACCACGGTATCGCAGGTGAAGGAGCTGCCAGCTGGCACCACTGTGGGCTACGGCCGGCGCGGCGCCGCCACGGCCCATCCGCGCCGCCTGGCCACGCTGGCCATCGGCTACGCCGATGGGTACGACCGACGCTTCTCGAACGGCGCGGGCTTGGTGGTGCTGCACGGCCGCCGCGCCCCGGTGGTAGGCTCGGTGTGCATGGATATGGTGATGGTGGACGTGACCGACATCCCGGAAGCGCGGCCCGGCGACGTGGCCCTGCTTTTCGGCGAAAGCCTGGACATCAACGAGCTGGCGCAGCGCATCGGCACCATTCCCTACGAACTGCTTACGAACGTGAGCGAGCGCGTGAAGCGGGTGTTCGTGAGCGAGTAAACGCCGCACCTGCGAGCGCGAGCCACAATAACAGCAAATACTAGCAGGAATAATCGCCTGTTTGGCGGCCAGTAAAACCTGCTTTTGGCGCTTGAAAAGGAGGCCTATTAGCGCTTTTTACCCCCTAGGGCCTGGTGGCAGGTGCAGGTTCCAGCCATGTCCCTATTGAGTGCGGTACTCGGTGGTAATATCTTAGCAGTTTGAATAGTAAGGCCGCTAATTAGCGGAGGTGCATTGATAAGTTAGTATTCGTAAGATGACTGCTATAAGAAAAGGTTGGTACTGGTGTTGGCTAGTGCTACTAGGAGTGCTTCACCTGTCGCCAAGCTGGGCGTCGCCCGCTGCGGCCGAGCCGCCCGCACTCGACGGCTTGTGGAAGGGACCGCTGAAACTACCCGGCGGTCAGCTGGAAATCGTATTTCGCTTGGTGAAGCTGACCGGCGGCGACTACTTCGCCACGCTCGACGTGCCCCAGCAAAAGGTGCATAACCTAGCCGTGACCGTAACACTCCGGGCCGACTCGGTGCTGCTGAACTCCAGCGAGGCCAACAGCCGCTTTCTGGGTAAATTATCGGCCGATGGCAAGCAGCTGAATGGCACCTGGCACCAGCCGGGCTTCTCGGTACCGCTCACCATTACCCGGGTTGAGGGGGCCCCGGCCCTGGTAGCGCCCAAGCCGCGCCTCACCCCGCCCTACCGCGAAGAAGAAGTGGGCTTCACAAATCAAGCAGCTGGCCACAAGCTAGCGGGTATGCTTACCATTCCAGCCGGCCCAGGTCCGTTTCCGGCCGTGGTGCTGCTCAGCGACGCCGGCCCGCAGGACCGTAATGGCACGGTGGGCAACTTTGCCCCCCTAGGGGCCCTGGGTGACTACCTGACCCGGCGCGGCATCGCCGTGCTGCGCTTCGACGACCGGGGCGTGGGCCAATCGGGCGGCCAGGTGCAGTCTACCACCAGCGACTTGGTGAGCGATGCGCAGGCAGGGCTCAATTACCTGCGTACTCGCCCCGAGCTCAATTTCAATCAGCTAGGCCTGGTGGGGCACGGCGAAGGTGGCAACGTGGCGCTACTGGCCGCCACCATGCCGCTGCCACCCAGCTTCGTGATTGGGCTGGCGCCCTACGGCCTCACCGGCGAGGATATTGCCTTGCAGCAGCAAGAAGCCACCCTGAAAGCGCTGCAAATTCCCGCCGACCAGATTGCCGCCGTGGTAAAGCGGCAGCAGTCGATGTTCGAGATTATCCGCCAAACCCCCGATAACGGCCAGGCACAGGCTATTGTGGCCAATATGCTGCGCCAAAACAACGCCGCCCTCGACAACGCAACCGCCCAGGCCAGCGCGGCCGAAATGGTGTCGCCCCGCTACCGGTACTACCTCACGTTCAATCCTTCAGAAACACTGAACCGTATCACCTGCCCGGTGCTGCTGCTCTACGGCGCGGCCGATACTATTCTGAACCCCGATAACAACGCCGACGCCATCCAGAAAGCGATGAAAAATAAAGACGTGACCGTGAAGAAGCTAGCGGGCGTCAACCACCTCTTTCAACCCGACCCCGCTAGCTGGCCCATCGTGAGTGGCGAGCGCCATCCCAACTTTTCCCCCACCGCCCAGGAAGCCATCCGGGCGTGGATAGTGCAGCACACAGCTAAGAAATAGGCTTGTACGTCACTCATTGAATCATAAAATGCGGCCCGCACGATAGTGCGGGCCGCTTTCCGTTAAGCTTATACTAACGTATTGCTAGTAGGCTTTAGCAAGCGGGCGAAGTATACGGGCAGTTTCAGCTCAACTATAGCAGTAGCTGCCCAAGGTGGTGCACCATCGCAAGCAAGGCTATGCGTAGCCAAGAGGGCCTAGGCTAGCTTTTATGCCCTAGGCCCCTCTGTACGTTGCTGTGATAAACTACAAAAGCCAGCCTTGTGGGCTGGCTTTTGCGAGGGCAGGTAGTGGTATGGGGCACGCTTACTTATACTCGTCTACTTCGGCGCGCATCATGGCGTTGAAGCGCGAGCCGTTGTTGGCCAGCGTCACTAGGTTCCAGCCACGGCCGATGGCGTAGCTCCAGGTGCGGCTGTCCTTAAACTCGAAGGTGGGGCGCAAAATCTGCCCATAGGGCGTGTATTCGGCCATGAAATTGGTGGTGTAGAACTTATCACCGCTCACAATCCACTCCATGGCTACGTAGAAGCCTTCTTCGGGCGCTACCAAGTTGTAGGGGGATAAGTCGACCGTAAACCACTCGCCGCCGCGCGCCGCCGACACAATCACGCTCTCGGTGAGCATATCCGAGTTGGGGGCGATGTAGTTGCCGTCGGCCTTGTAGATGCGCACGCGGAAAGGCTCGCGTGGGAAGCCGTTTTCGCCGATGTAGAACGATACCGAGCGAATAGCGCCCAGCTTCTTATTCTTCTCGTTTTTGCACAGGAAGGCATATTGGCTACCAGGCGTTCCCTGAATCATGCCAGCGCCAGGCGAGTTGGAATGCGCGCCCAGCGTTACCGGCTTCACTTTGCTAGCCTCAATCTGCACGTTGCTCAGCTCAATGGGTTGCTTAGGCATCTGAATGATTACCTCTTCCATGTTGGCACCCCGCTTCACAAACAAAGCCGTCCGCTTGTAGCCAAGCGCCATTACGATAATGGAGTCTTCGGTGACCTTGGTAGGCATGGCCATCTGGAAGTAGCCATACTCGTTGGTGAGGGCGCCCGTTTGCTCTTCACGCAAATTGATAGACGCAAAGGGAATGGGGTCTTGGGTTTTATCATCAACCACGCGGCCAGTTATACGGCCTTCTTGCTGTGCCTGACTTATAAATGGCATGCAGCACAAGATAGATAAAATAACGAGTAATTGCTTGTACATTTTGTACATAATTGAGGGTTAGTGATAGTGTGCCCGTCTGCAAATTTAGGACGCAGACGGTGGATGTTCAATCAATGCAGCTCGAAATTTACAATAAATCAATGTACTGCCCCGCTCAGTAAAATTGAATTCATGGCAAGAAGGCCAAAAAGAGAGTTTATGTATTCTTACACGAAAGATAATGAGTGTGTTTTATCTAATATAAAGTTGAGCTAACTTGCATGCCTAAGGCGCTTGTTACGCCTCAGCTTACCACATTTAGGCGGATACTTTTTTTTTGGCCAGCCGCTGGCTCAAGGGACTTTGCTTTCTCGAACGCCATGATTAGATATTTTAGTCAATTAATTGTATTTTGTCTGGTTGTTTGCGCAGCTCAGGCCCAAGGTCCTACTGCGCCCAGCGGCGAGCCCGCCGAGCTGTTTTCGCTGCTAGAGGGGCAGTGGCAGGGAGGATTCTCGGTGCCTGGTAGTGGCCAGGAGTTGCGCATTAATCTCATCGGCCTAGCGGGCGGGCAATACTTCGGTATGCTCGACCTGCCTCAGCAAAAGGTGAATCGGGCGCCGGTGCAGGTGCACCAGATACTAGGTACTGACTCGATATGCCTGATGGTACCAACGGCAAAAAGCACGTTACGTGCCCGCCGCTCGACCGAGGGCAACGAGCTGGAGGGCATCTGGACCCAGCCGGGCCTCACCAAGCGCGTAGTCTTGTGCCGCGCCCCGCTCCCTACCGAAATGCAGCCTAGTTCACGGGCCATGACTTCTTACCAGGAGGAAACCGTCGTGGTAGCTAACTACCAGGCCAAGCTGCATTTAGGCGGCACTCTCACCATGCCGGCGGGAAGAGGTCCCTATCCGGCTGTTGTTCTAATCTCGGACTTGGGTGAGCAAAACCGTGACGGTCAATCGGTTGGCAATCCAAGAGATTTTCGCCTCCTAGGGGCCATTGGCGATTACTTGACGCGCCATGGCTTTGCGGTGCTGCGCCTCGACGACCGGGGCGTGAACAGCTCGGAGGGCCATAACAGTCAGGCAACACCCACGCAGCGTGCCGGCGACGTGGAGGCAGCGCTCAATTATTTGCGCACCCGCCCTGAGGTTGACATGCTGCGCATCGGGTTGATTGGGCACGGCGAAGGCACAAGCATTGCCATGCTGGTAGCCGCGCAGCCGTTGCCGCCAGCTTTCGTGATAGGGCTAGGAGCATATGGCCTGCCGGGCTATGAAACGCTGCTCAGGCAATTAGAGACTAACCTGCAGGCTCACAAAGTGCCCCAGCATGAGCTCGAATTGCGGATGCGCCGGCAAAGCTCCCTCTACGACCTTATTCGCTATTCTACTAACCTAACCCAGACGCACAGTATCATCACCAATTTGCTTCGTCAAACCGATACTTCCCTGAGCTTGAACGCCGCGCAGCAGCAATCTACTGCCTTGCTCACGCCAAGCAGCCGAGCCTTCCTGTCTTTCAATCCGCTTGAAAGCTTGGCGGCTGTGCGCTGCCCAGTATTGCTCATTACCGGCAAAACCGACGACCAAGCGCCTGCGGAAACTCATCTTGACGCACTAGAGCGCGAACTGCGTGCCACCGGTAATCGGCACGTCACGGTGTATCGCCCCAGCGGTATCAACCACCTGATGCAGCCTCCCCAAATTCGCTGGACGATGCTTGACGGGCAGATGCGGCCCGTAGTAGCGCCCGAAGTAATGAAAATGCTCTACGATTGGATGAGCGAGCAGAGCTGGGATAAAAGCGCGTTGGTTGCGAAGTAGTCAACTGCTACCCAGTGCCCTAGGGGGCTATTACGCAGAAAAAGCTGGACGTAAGAAGCATACGCTAAGCCAGCGTGCATTCCGCGCTACCGCCCAATGCAGCATATTGCCGAGCTGCATTGGGCGGTAGCGCGGGTCACTTATTTAATCATGTCTACTTCCGCCTTAATCATGGCGTTGTAGCGCTGGCCTTCGCCGTTGGCTAGAGTAAGCAGGTTCCAGCCTTTGCCGATAGAGTAATTCCAGGTGCGGCTTTCCTTAAACTCGAAGGTGGGACGCATAATCTGGCCGTAGGGCGTGTAGTTATCATCCATAAAGTTGGTATTGAAGAACTTATCGCCGCTCACAATCCACTCCATCGCTACGAAGAAGCCTTCTTCGGGCGCCTGCACGTTGTAGGGCGTTAGGTCTACCGTGTACCACTGGCCGCCGGCCGGGGCCGACACTACTACGTTCTCGGTCAGGATGTCGGTGTTGGGGCCGTTGTAGTTGCCATCGGGCTTGTAGATGCGCACGCGGAAAGGCTCGCGCGGGAAGCCGTTCTCACCGATGTAGAACGACACGGTGCGGATGTTGCCGAGGTGCTTGCTCTTTTCATTCTTCACGAAAAAGGCGCACTGGCTGCCGGGTTGGCCTTGCAGCAGGCCCTCGCCGGGCCGCCGCGAACTGGCGCCTAGTTCTATGTTTTTCAATTTGCCGCCTTTTACCACCACGTTTTGGAGGGCCACGGCGCGTTTGCCTAGCTCTAATACTACGTTAGTAACCTCCTTGCCGCGCTGCACCGCAATAGCAAGGTGCTCGTAGCCCAGGGCCATCACGACGAGCGAGTCTGTATCGTTTTTAATTGGCCCAGGCAGTTGAAAAACCCCAAACTCATTGCTTAGTGCACCAGTTTGCTCTGAGCGCAAGCTGACGGATGTAAAGGGCAGCGGCTCTTTAGTGGCTTTGTCAATGATTTTGCCGGTTAGCATAGCAGGCTTGCCCGTTTGCGCAAAGCCAATAGTAGTCGAGGCTACTAATAATAATACAAAATAAAGTAGGTGTTTTAACATTGTAATCTAGTTTATAGGCTGACTAGTGCAAAAATATGCATACGTGATAGAAGTCCGGCATCTGGGCACTCGAAAAAATATGCTCGCTGTGGTTTTCATGCTCGAAAGGGCCCTAGGGGTAGGTAAGCTGAGCTGAAAGATTCTCTAAATAAGGTAAAGTAGCCAGCCAAGTAGGGTGCCACTGAACCTAAGCCGACAGCCGGCTGTATCTTTGTTTACATTTCGTCTAAATAGCTATCTGCCCGTGGCGCTCTTCCGTCGTTCTTCCGCTACTACCCCGGCCCCGTCCGCAGTGCGCACCGCCAACGACCTGCAGCCCGGCGAAGCCGCTACGGTGTGCTGCCTCAGCGACCCGCAGATGGCCCTGAAGCTGCTCGACATGGGTTGCGTGCCCGGCACGAAGGTGAAGCTGGTAGGCCGCGCCCCGCTCGGCGACCCGCTGATGCTTACGCTCGGCGACGAAGGCTATACGCTGTCGTTGCGCGTGAACGAGGCTCGTACTATTCAACTTAAAGCTTAGCAAGAAAGGTATGCAGGTTGCCCCTCCCGATAGCCGCCCTGCTGGGCTGGCCGCCGGTGCGGCGGGTAGCCCTACGCCCCCCGATAGTGGGCAACTGCCACGGCTCGCGCTCATCGGTAATCCGAATTCGGGTAAGACTTCGCTGTTTAATCAGCTGACGGGACTTAACCAGAAAGTAGGCAACTTCCCCGGTGTGACGGTAGACCGCAAAAGCGGACTGGCGCAGCTAGGGGGGCAGCGCCGTGCCGAGATAATTGACCTGCCGGGTACTTACTCGCTCTATCCTAAGAGCCTTGACGAGCGCGTTATTGCCGACCTGCTCTACGACCCCAAGGCGGCCGACTACCCCGACTTTGTGGTGGTGACGGTGGACGCCAGCAACCTGCGCCGTAGCCTGCTCTTGTTCACGCAGTTGGCCGACTTGGGGCTGCCCGCCGTGCTGGCGCTGAACATGACCGACGTAGCCGCCGAGCGGGGCATCCAGCTGGATGTGCCAGCGCTGGAGCGGGAGTTGCAAGTGCCCGTAGTGCCGATGAACGCCCGCAAGGGCCTAGGGCTGGCGGCGCTGCGCATTGTGCTGGCCGACCGCTTAGCGGTGGCACCCGCCCGCCGCTTCTGGGAGATTCCGCGGGCCCTGCAGCCGCTGGTGCAAGCCATCCGGACGCATTTCAAGCTGCACAATGACTACTTGGCGCTGCACTACGCCCACCAGTTTCGGCAGCTGCACTTCCTGACCGAAGCCGACCGCGAGTACCTGGCTGAGCTGACTACGCAGGCTGGCTTCGACCCCACGGCCCGGCAAGCCGAGGAAACCGTAGCCCGCTACGCCCGCCTCAATGAGCTGCTGCTCGATGCCGTGACCGTGACGCGCACCGAGCAGCGCGAGCCAGCATCTAATAAGATAGACAAGGTGCTCACGCACCGCGTGTTTGGCTACCTGATTTTTCTGGCCATTCTATTCCTGCTCTTCCAAGCCATCTTCGCTTGGGCGCAGTACCCCATGGACCTTATCGACCAGGGCGTGGCTAGCTTCAATCAGTTGCTGCAGGAGCATTTTCACGGTCCGCTGGTGCGGCTGCTCACCGAGGGCGTTATTGCGGGCCTAGGGGGGGTACTCATCTTCATTCCGCAGATTGCGCTACTGTTTGCCTTCTTGGCTGTGTTGGAAGAATCGGGCTACATGGCCCGCGTTACCTTCCTCATGGACAAGCTGATGCGGCCCTTCGGACTAAGTGGCAAAAGCGTAGTGCCGCTGATATCGGGATTGGCCTGCGCAGTACCGGCCATTATGGGGGCGCGCACCATCGAAAGCTGGAAAGACCGGATGCTGACCATTTTCGTGACGCCGCTCATGTCTTGCTCGGCCCGCATTCCGGTTTACACGGTGCTAGTGGCGCTAGTGGTGCCCGATGAGTCTTGGCTGGGCATCTTCAATATGCGCGGACTGGTGCTGATGGGGCTGTACCTGCTGGGCACGGCGTCGGCGCTGGTATCGGCCTGGGCCCTGAAAGTCATCCTGAAAGCCCGTGAGCGTAGCTACTTCATTATGGAGTTTCCGGTGTACCGCTGGCCCCGCTGGAAGAATGTGGGCCTTACCATCGTGGAAAAGGTGAAGGCGTTTGTGGTGCAAGCGGGCAAAGTGATTATCGCCATTTCGGTGCTGCTCTGGGTACTAGCCAGCTACGGCCCTGGCCAGCGCCAGGCCCAGGCCGAAGCCGCCGTACAGCGCGAGGCCACAGCCCAGCGCTGGCCCGCTGCCGAAACCGAGCGCCGCGTAGCCTCGGCCCGGCTCGAAACCAGTTACGCTGGCACCTTCGGCCACAGCATCGAGCCCGTTATTCGCCCCCTAGGGTTCGATTGGAAGATTGGCATCGCCCTGCTCACGTCCTTTGCAGCCCGCGAAGTATTTGTGGGCACCATGAGCACCATCTACAGCGTGGGGCAGGATGCCGACCTAGGCACGGTACAGCAAAAGCTGGCCGGCGAGCGTGATGCCCAGGGCCAGCCGTTCTTCACCCCTAAACGGGCACTGTCGCTGCTCGTGTTTTACGTGTTTGCCATGCAGTGCATGAGCACGCTGGCTACCACCTACCGCGAAACCAAAAGCTGGCGCTGGCCCCTAGGGCAGCTCGTTTACATGACGGGCCTGGCCTACCTCGCTTCGCTGCTAGTATGGCAAGTGTTTTAGTGAATAACGGTTAGTGATTAGTGAGTAATCACAGCCAGTAAGCACTACTTATTAACCGTTACTTCCTGAAAATGACCTCCTACGAAACGCTGCTGCGCTTAGCCTACCACACGCCCACCGACCAGCAGCAGTTCCTCACACCGGCAGCCCTAGGGGCCTATGACGAGTTTCAGGCGGCTGCGGCCCCCGAGCAACCGTTCCGGTTCGAGCGGTGGCGGTTGGGTGTGGCGGCCAGCCTGCTGCACCTAGTGGCCCAGCTCGGCGACTTCGACCTGGCCAGCCGGGCTTCCGGGGTGCTGCACCGCGCCCTCAGCACTGCCCGCTCGCCCGAGGATATCGACCAGCAGATTGGCCGCGAAGCCAAGCTTTTCGACCAACTCTACACTAACCTCTACGTCAACGACGAGGGCGAAATTTTGCTCGACCTGTTTGCCCGCGCCCTCGACGCCGATGCGCCCGCATTGCTCGGAGCTGTGCAGGCTGAAGCCGTAGAAGTAGCCCGCGAGCTTGACTTTGAGGCAACTGATGAGGACGAGTAGACCCTGTAAAAAACACTAAAAAAGCCGCTCCATAAACTGGAGCGGCTTTTTTTAACAAGTAGGCCCTAGGGACTAGTAGCCGGGATTCTGCGTCAGGCTTGGGTTCGCGTTGATTTCACGCAGCGGGATGGGGAATACCAACCGGGTAGAATTCCACGGAATGGTAGCGCCGTTGAGCGGGTCAATCGTTGACTGCATGGTGCGCTTCAGGTCGCCCAGCGCAAAGCCTTCAAACGCTAGCTCCAGGCGGCGCTCTTGAAGAATATTCGCCAGCGTAACCGTAGTCAGCGACGAGAGTTGAGCCCGGTTGCGGATGGTATTAATGTCGGCTAGCGGGGTGGCGCCGACAGTGGTGCCAGCCCGGAAGTTCGCCTCAGCTCTAATCAAGTACATTTCGTCCAGGCGCATCATCTTGACGTTGCCATACAGCACGTCATACTTATTCGTGTAGTAGGTGCCCTGCACATTTTCGTAAACGCTGCGGCGGTCGTCACCGCTCGCAAAAGCCCGAATAAATTGCGGCTGAATTTCTACATCGGCCCGGCGATACTGCGAGTAGAATGTATTAAGTTGGTTAGCGCCACTTTGCGAGGATATCTGGATAGCAAAAACATCCTCGGAGGTGTTAGAGAGCAGGTCGCTGTTCGACAAGAAGTTGTCGCTGTAGTTCGCATTTAGCTGGTAGCGGCCTGAAGCAATAACGCGGTTGGCAGCGGCGGCAGCGGCGGCATAGTTGCCCTGCTGCAAGTAGATGCGGGCTAGCAGCCCCGCCGCGGCGTAGCGGGTGGCAAAGAAGCCGTTGGCCTGCGGCATCTCACTCTCAGCTTTGGTCAAATCACTGATTATTTGCGTGTACACCTCCGCTACCGTGTTGCGGGCCACACTGCTAGCGCTCGTGACGGTGGTAGTAGGCGTCAGCACCAGCGGCACGCCGGGGTTGGCGCTTGGAGTGCCATCGTTCCAGGCTTTAGCATAGAGGCGCACCAGGTCGAAATACACCAGCGAGCGGATAAAGCGGGCTTCGCCATCGACGGAAGCTTGGAGCGCTGGCGTGCTGAGCTTGCCAGTGTTGGCCAGCACGTTATTGGTGCGGTTAATGGCGTCGTAGGCGGCTAGCCAAATGGCCGATACCTCGCCGTTGGCTACCAGTAAGGTTTTACGCTGCGCCTGGTTGGGCTCCGAAAACGTACCTACAAACGATTCATCCCCGTTGTCGGCCAGCAGGTCCGACATGAACTGCAGGTAGCCGCCATAGAGGTTGGCGCTCTGAATGGCCGTGTAGCAACCTACTAGCGCGGCTTGTACGTCGCCCGAGGTATTGAGTGCTTGGCTGGCATCAATCTGGCTCACCGGTTGCACGTTGAGTTGGTTGTTGCAGCTTAGGAGCCCACCCGACAGCACCGCTGCGGCGAGTGCCCGAATTACAATTCTTTTCATATAAAAGCTAGCTGAAAGTAAGGAGAGGATGTACCCGGCCTAGAAGCCCACGTTGATACCAATGGTATAGGTGCGGGCCTGCGGGGCCGTGTAGAAGCTAACGCCCTGGTTGATGTTGCTCGAAGTGGTGCTGCCGCCCGTCAGGTAGTCAGTGCTTACTTCCGGGTCCCAGCCCGTGTATTTGGTGAAGGTCAGCAGGTTATAGCCTTGCACAAAAATTCGGGCCGATTGCAGGAACCCTCTCTTAGCCAGCGCGCTGGGGATGTTGTAGCCCAATACCACCGAGCGTAGGCGGCCGTAGTCGCCGTTCTGCACAAAGCGCGAAGACTGGCCGATGCCATTACCCCCTAGGTACACTGCCTTGGGCACATTGGTAATATCGCCGGGTTTCTGCCAGCGGTTCAACTGGTCGCGGGTTTGGTTGTCGGGGCCGTTGTTGAAACCTACCGAATAAAAGGCGCCGGCACCGTCGTAAATCTGGTTGCCAAACACGCCTACTATCGTAGCGGTTAGGTCGAAGCCTTTGTAAGTGAAGGTGTTGGTGATGCCACCCGTCCAAGTAGGGTTGGGGTTGCCGATGGGCACGTAGGAGGCCAGGTTAATATCGTTGGTGGTGCCGCGGTTCAGGCTGCCATCGGCGTTAGTGGTGTTCAGGTAGTAAAGCGCGTCGCCGTTGGCCGGGTCTACGCCCGCGTACTCGGGGCCCACAAACTCGCCTAGGGGCTGGCCTTCCTGCGCACGATTGAGGAAGCTGCCCAGGATGGCGGGGCCGGCCAGGTTCTGCACCAGGTTGCGGTTGATGGCTGCGTTGGCGCTGGTCGTCCAGGTGAAGTCGCCTACCAGGTTGCGGGTGGTCAGCGTTAGTTCTACGCCTTGGTTGCGCAGGCTGCCCACGTTGGCGCCAATCTGGCTGAAGCCTGTGGTGCCCGGCACCGGCTGAAACAGCAGCAAGCCGGTCGTGTTCTTGCGGTACACGTCCACCTCACCCGTAATACGATTATTGAGGAAGCCGTACTCAATGCCCGCGTCGTACTGCACCGTCGATTCCCAGCCTAGGAAGTCGTTGCCCAGCTGCGAGGGGCGCTGGCCCGGAACGCCCACGTAGCCAGCATCGCCCGAAAACAGGTTGCGCGAGGCGAAGTTGGGGAAATTCTGGTTGCCGGTTTTGCCGATGCTGGCCCGAATTTTCAGCAAGCTAAGCGTGGAGTTATTTTTCAGGAAGTCTTCTTCTGAAATCAGCCAGCCAGCCGAAGCGGCCGGGAAGGTGCCGTAGCGCCGGTTGGCCCCGAAGCGCGACGAGCCGTCGATGCGGGCGCTCAACCCTAGGAGGTACTTGCCGGCGTAGGCATACGAGCCGCGGGCGAAGTACGACACCAGCGCGTAGCCGGTGCTGAATGACGACCCGGCCGTAATAAGCGAGGCGTTGTCGATAGTGCGGTAAGCGTCGGAGGCAAACTGGGTGCCCGTTACGCTGTTGCCCGTCAAGCGGTTGCCCTCAAAGCTGGTACCCAGGGTAAAGTCTAGCGTATGCTGCTCGCCGAGGTTAGGCTTGTAAGTGAAGAAGTTGTTGACCACCACCTTAGAGTTAGTTTGCGCAGTGCTTAGCCCAAAGCCGTTGGTGGGACCCGAATTGCGAGCCGTGATGCGTCCTAGGTACTGGTCCTCGTTCTGGTTAATCAAGTCGGCGCCTAGCTCCGAGCGGAACGTGAGGCCCTTAAACAACTCCAACTGCGCATACGCCGTGCCTAGCAGGCGGTAGTTGTAGGTGGTGAAGAAATTGCCGCCTTGGAAATTAAGAACCGGGTTGTAGTAGAACGGGAAGGTGGTATTTGGCAAGCCGGTGTTAGGGTCGAGCGCACCGCTGACCAGGCCCGTGCGGGGGTCGACGGCGGGCGTAATGGGGGCCAGCGCCACAATCTGCATGGGCGTGCTGAAGGCGTTGTCGTTGGGAACCCGGTTGTTGAGCGAACGCGTAGCCGCCAAGTTCACCCCAATTTTGAGCCGTTCGGTAGCCTGGTGGTCAATGTTAAAGCGGGCCGAGACGCGCTGGTAACGGTTGGAGATAAGAATACCCTTCTGGTCGCTGTACTGGCCCGAGAAGTAGAAGTGCGTCTTCTCGTTGCCGCCGCTGGCGCTCAGGTCATACTGCTGAAACGGCGCTTTCTGAAATACCTGGTCCTGCCAGTCGGTGTTGTAGGTAAGCGGGTCGGTGGCACCGGCCGCGTAAGTGCGCAGGCGGTTCGCATTGGCCGTGGCCGAGCGGCCCGAGTTTACCAGCGCCTCCGTGAGTAGCGTCACGTACTCTTGGCTATTTAGAAACTGCTGCCGGTGGGTAGGCTCGCTGTAACCGCCCTGGGCCCCTAAGGTGAAGCGCGTACCGCCGCTTTTGCCCTTTTTAGTGGTGATAAGCACCACGCCATTGGTGGCCCTAGAGCCGTAGATGGCCGTAGCGGCAGCATCCTTGAGTACGGTCAGGCTCTCGATGTCGTTGGGGTTAATGTCGGCCGTAGAGTTGGTGGCCGCCGAGGTCGACGACAGGTTATCGTTGAGAATCGGCACACCATCGACTACGTACAGCGGCTGGGTGCCGCCGCTAATGCTCGCTACGCCGCGCACCCGTACCCGCATGCCCTGGCCCAGCTTGCCGCTGCTGTTCTCGATAAACACGCCGGCCGCCTTACCCTGAATGCTTTGCTCGTACGACTGCACTGGCTGCTCGCCCACGTCCTTGGTCGTAAGCTGGTCTACGGCGCCGGTTACTTCCTGCTTGGTTTGGGTGCCGTAGCCTACCACCACGGCCTCGGCCAGGTCGGTGGTGCTTTGGGCCAGGCGCACGTCAAAGTTGCGGGTGCTGCCCACCTCCACGGTGCGCGTGGTGTAGCCCACCGAGCTGAATACTAGGGTAGCGCCGGGCTGCACGGCAAGGGTGAAATTGCCGTTGGCGCCAGTCGTAGCGCCATTGGTGGTGCCGCGCTCCACTACAGTCACCCCCGGAATAGGGTTGCCATCGGTATCGGATACGCGTCCGGAAACCGCTTGCTGTGACTGAGCCCAAGCTGGGGCTGCCAGCAGTACTGCTACCGCACACATCGCCACCCTGGATTGCGTAAAAATTGAGTTTTGCATAAGCGAAACCGTAAAGGAGTGAATGGTTTAGAGAAAGGGTGGGTGAAAGCTATTGGAGAGGCATTCATAATAGAATGCTGTCGTTTTGAAAGGGCAATTTAGTATTCGGAGTAGCAATCTTGCGTTTCTATGCTAAATTTTAATCCTTTTCTAAGTTTACAAGAAGGCAAGAGGTAGGCAAGACCATTTTCGTGCAGAGCGGTGCTGCTGGCCCTACCTTTATAGCCGCGCATGAAGGCACCTATCCACTACCTCACCACGGCTGCCCAGGTGGCCGAACTAGCCGGCCGGCTGGCAACGCTGCCCCGCATCGGCATCGACCTAGAGTTTGACGACAACCGCTACCGCTACGGTCGCCACCTAGCCTTAATTCAGATTTTTGATGGCGAGCAGGTGTACCTGCTCGACCCGCTGCCCCTGGAGCCCGAGATGGCTGCCGGGCTAGAGCCGCTGTTTGCGGTGCTGCGCGACCCCACCGTGGCCAAGGTGTTCCACTCCTGCAAGTCCGACATCCTGCTGCTCGACGAGCTGTTTGGGGTGCACTGCCGCACTATCGTAGACACCAGCGTGCAGTTTACGTTGCTGGCGTTGGAAGACAATAATATCTCCCTAGGGCGCCTCATTTCCAGCGAGCTAGGCTTCGAGGTAGACAAGGGCGAGCAGAAGTCGAACTGGCTGAAGCGCCCCCTTACCGAAGCCCAGAAGGAGTACGCTGCCAACGATGTGCTGTACCTGTTTGAGCTGACCGACCGCCTGGCTACCCGCTTGCAGCAGCAGGGCCGCGCCCAGTGGGCCGAGGAAGAGAACCGCGCCTTGGAGAGCGTGCGCTACGGCCGCGACGAGCAGCGCCCCTACCAGCGCCTGGCCAGCAAGTACCGCATCGGGCCGCAGGAACTTCCTATGTTCCGGGAGCTGTACTGGCTGCGCGACCGCATTGCCCGGCAACTCGACCGCCCCAGCTACATGGTGCTCAGCAACGACCGCCTGGCCGAGCTAACGCGCCAGCCGGTGACCTCGCACGGCGCCTTGCGCAACGCGGGCGGCCTGCACCCCGAGCTAAAGCGCGCCCCCTATGCCGACGAACTGGTAGCACTGGCTACTGCGACGCTGGCGCCCGAGGGCCCGCTGCCCGCCGAGCAGCGCCGTGGAGGCGGGGGTGGCTTTCGACGGCGCCTCAGCGGCCCGCTGGCGGCTCGCGCCGATGCCCGCGAGAACTTGCTTACCACGCTAAAAACCCACCTGGCCACCGACGAAAGCCCCGTGCTGGCCAATACCGTGCTTAGCAACCGCCTCATTACCGACGTGGTGGAGCAGGGCGCAGAGGTGGCTTTGCGCCCCTGGCAGCGCCAGCTACTGGAGGACGTAGCCCAACGCCATGGACTGGCCCTAGCGCCCTTAGCCGGCCCACTATAAGCAAAGTAGGCCATACCCACTAGCGCGGCGCGCTTGCGTGGCAAAGGCAGGACCCAGAAAAGATGCCCTGTAGCTGGGCTTATTCACCGCTCGCACATGTAACTCGGTGCAACTTCCGTGCGTCTTACTCCTCAAGCTGTTCGGACTATGCTAAACGGAATGCTGTGTGCGCTGTGTGTGCTACTACTGCCGCTGGCCGGGCGTGGTCAGGCGCTGCTCAACCGTGGCAGCGGGGCGGCGTCCGACAGTGCGGCGGCTATTAAGCGGCTGTTTCGGCAGCGGCGGCAAGGCGCTGGGGTGGGGCTGGCCGTGGGCTGCGGCCTGCTGGCACCCGGCGCTAGCAACATGGCCGTATCGCCCGAGCCCAGCCAGCTGCTGCTACCGCCCGCGGCCGCGGCAGGCTTAGGTACCAACTGTTCGGTGCTGTGCTTTTTCAGCCGCATGCGCTTCAGTAGCCGACGCGAGCAGCAGGCCTTGCAGCTACTAGCCCGGCACCAGCCACTACCCGGCTACGTGCAGCGCGCCCTGCCACCCGTGCTAGCCAGCGCCAACTAACTTCGCCTTTCTCGTTTCGCCCGATGAGAGCTGCCGCCTGGCAGCTCTTTTTGTATGTCTATGCCGCGTCTGTCGTTGCTGTTTAGAAGCTGGAGTTGGTTGTGGCTGCTCTTGCTACTGGGCGTGCCCCTAGGGCCCACTGGCGCCCAGGCCCTTGACGCGGTGCTGCGCGGCCGGGTGCTCGATGCTGAAACGCGTCAGCCGGTGCCGAACGCGCAGGTGGGTATAGCTGATAATCGGTTGGGCACCAGCACGAACGCCGACGGACTCTTTGCCCTACGGGTGCCCGCTGCCTACCAAGGCTCTGCGCTGGAAGTGGCCCTGCTGGGCTACCAGCGCTACCGCCAGGCGCTGCCGCCGCTGCCAGGGCCAGAGCTGGTAATTAGCCTGAAAATAAGCCCGGCCAACCTAGGCAACGTGGTTGTGACGGCATCTGCCACTGGCCTCATCCGCGAGGCAGTGCGGCGCATTCCGCGCAACTACCCGGTGCAACCCACGCGACTCACGGGGTTCTACCGCGAATCAGACGAAGACGCCAGCACCGAGCGCTACGATTACCTGGCCGAGGGGCTGCTGCAAGTGTACAAGCCCGGCTACCAGCACCCGCGGGCAGCTGGCTACGTGCGGGTGTTGCAGGCCCGCCGCGTCGAGCTGTACCGCCGCGCTACCACCCCCGCCGAGCTAACCCGCGTGAACAGGCAGGCTGGCGGCCTGGTGCCGCACCGCTTCGACTTCGTGCGCGACCGCACCGAGTTTATCGACGCGCGGCATTTCAACGATTACCAGTACGGCTTCGATGCCCAAACCACCTTCGAAGGGCGGCCGGTGTACGTCATCACTTTCGGCCCCCGGCCGGGCACCGACCGGGCCAATTTCGCGGGCCGGCTGTACCTGGATGTGCGCAGCTACGCCTTTCTAGGGGCCGAGTGGCACCGCACGCCGGCCGGTATCGCCCGCGAGCACCTGCTGTCGTTTGAAGCTACCGAGCGGGCGTATCGAGCCTACTACCAGCAGTTTGCGGGGCGCTACTACCTGAAAAGCGTTTGGTACAACACCCTGGGCCGGCCGCTGGCGGGGCTCGTGCGCCACCACCTGGCCGAATACCTGACGACCAGCATCGACACCGGCCGCGTGGCACCCCCGGCCTACCCCGAACGCAGCCAGTGGGCCGACATTTTCTTGCGCAGCCCCGTGCCCTACGACTCCGCCTTCTGGCAAAGCCACACCACGCTGCTGCCCGCCGCCCCGCTCCGCCGTGCCCTGCTCGACCAAGCCCGCGAGCGCCAAGCCGATAGCCTGCTGCGTCTGCCCCGCGCTGCGCCGTCCCTAGGGTCCACTAGTGCCTTGGAGCCGCCAGCTGATACCGTGCCCATGCCCGCTGCCCGCCGTGCCGAGCTGCCCGCACCCGCCCAGCCCCGCCGGATGCGGGCGGGCCACAGCTACGGCCTGGGCCTGCTTTCGCTGCAAGGCGGCGGCACTGCTCTCCAGGCTCTGGTGGCGCCGCCGGGCTCCGCGTTTCGGGCCGTAGCTACTGGCGAAGCGCCACGCCTGCTGGTGGCGCCCTTCTATGAGTTTGGCTACCAGCTGTACCTGCCGGCTGGGCTGGGCGTTACCGCTCAGGTGCGCACGCTGCTGGGCCAGTACCGCGGCAGTGGCTGGGATGTGTGTGCGAGCTGGGAGCACAACTTGAACCCGCGGGGCCGTCCGCTGCGCCTGCACCTGGGCGCGGGCTACTTGCAGCAGGCGCTAGCTCGGCGCCTTGGTGCTTTCGACAATCCCGACGACAACCTGCGCCTGGCTGGCACCCGCCTGAGCTACGACCAGCTGCGGGTGTCGCTGCAAACCCAGCACAGCGCCTTGCTGCCCAGCGCGGGCCTAGGCCTAGAGCTGAGCCGCCGCTACGAACTGCTGGCCACCGCTTGCTACCTACTGCCCCTGCACACCCGCGCCGAGCTGCTGGTGCAAGAAACCGGTTTTTGGCACAATGCTGAAGCTGTCCTGCCGCTACCCGCCACCGAAGTACAAGTACTAGCCAATGGCCAGCCAGCTACTACGTTGCCTTGGCAGCCGGGGCGCCTGTTACTAAGCGTGGGCCTAGTAATGCGGCCGCGCTAAGCACGGCGGCTCGAACTTTGCAGCGCCGGAAGGGCGGCTGGCTGCGGCAGTAGGTTTGCCAAAAGCTCCGTTGCCCTTCTCGTTCTGCTTGCCTTTCAATCGTGACGCCCGACCCAACTCCTCCTACTTCCTTACCGCCCCCTAGGCCGCCTCGCCGCTGGTGGGGCTTGGTGGCGGTAGGCACGCTCGTGCTGCTGGGCGGGGCGGCGGGCCTGGCCTGGCACCTGCTGCTACGCCCCAACGTGCCTGCCGATGTGGACGGGCCGGCTTACCTCTACATCCGGCCCGGCGTGGGCATGCAGGCCGTGCTCGACTCGCTGCGCCAACCCGGCTACTTGGTGCGGCCCGGCACGTTTGCCCAGGTGGCGCGCTGGCGGGGGCTAGGGTCGGCGGCGCACCCGGTGCACCCTGGCCGCTACACCCTGCCCGCCGGCGCCGGCAACCTGGCCCTGGTGCACCTGCTCGAAAGTGGCCGCCAAGACACGCTGGCCTTCACCCTCAAGCCCTTCCACTACCTGCCTCAACTGCCGCGCCAGGCCAGTCGCCAGCTCTACACCGACACGGCAGCCCTGCACCGAATGCTGGCCGACAACGCCTTTTTGCAGCAGCGCTACTGCCTCGACACGGCTACCGTGCGCACGCTATTCATTCCGGGGCAGCTGCGGCTATTTTGGCCCACGCCGGCCCTAGGGTTCCTCGACTCGGTGGCGGCCCGGCATCGCCGGTTTTGGACGGCGCAACGGCGGGCGGAGGCCGATTCGCTGCGCCTGAGCCCGGTGCAGGTGACGGTGCTGGCCAGTATTGTGCAGCGCGAAACTGCCCAGCCCACCGATAAGCCGCTCATCGCCGGGGTGTACCTAAACCGCCTGCGCCGCGGCCAGCCCCTGCAGGCCGACCCTACGCTGTTGTGGCCTTTGCACGGCCTGGGCACTCGCAAACGTGTGCTCAACGTGGATAAGAAGGTGGATTCGCCCTACAATACTTACCGCCACAAGGGCCTGCCGCCCGGCCCCATCACCACGCCCTTCCCCCAAAGCCTGGATGCCGTGCTGCGTCCGGCGCACCACAACTACGTGTTTTTCTGCGCCCGCCCCGATGGCAGCGGCTTCTCCGACTTCAGCGAAACCTTTGCCCAGCACAAGGCCTTCGCCCGCCGCTACCAGCACCACCTAGATAGCTTGAAAATCAAACGGTAAATGTGGTAAATGTGTAAATGTGATAAATGTGAGAATGTACAAAAGCAACGTTTTTGCCAGCTGCTTTACACATTCTCACATTTATCACATCTGCACATTTACCACATTCTCACATTTACACATCTACCACATTTGCACATTGATAAGTAGTTATGCGCCTGGTTATTCAGCGAGTAAAAGAAGCATCCGTCATCGTCGATAACGCTATTACTGGCCAGATTGGTCCTGGCTTGCTCGTGCTAGCCGGCTGTGCCCCCACCGACGACGAGACAGCCCTAGGGTGGCTGGCCCGCAAGTTAGTGGCCCTGCGCATCTTCTCGGACGAGAATGGCCAAATGAACCGCAGCGTGCGCGACGTAGGCGGCCAGGTGCTGGTAGTGAGCCAGTTTACGCTGCTGGCCGACGCGCGCAAGGGCAACCGCCCCAGCTACGTGGGCGCCGCGCCGCCCGCCGTGGCCGAGCCGCTTTACCGCCGCTTCGTGCAGCTAGTCGAGCAGGAACTGGGCCAGCCCGTACCCACGGGCATCTTCGGCGCCGACATGCAGGTGCGCCTCCTCAACGACGGCCCAGTTACCATCGTGCTCGACTCGCCGGTGTAGCGGGTGCTTACTTTGCGGCCATGACCCTAGCCCAGGCCCAGGCCACCGTCGACGAGTGGATTACCACCACCGGTGTGCGCTACTTCAGTGAACTCACCAACATGGCCATCCTTACCGAAGAGGTGGGGGAGGTGGCGCGCCTCATTGCCCGGCAGTACGGCGAGCAGTCGTTTAAGAAGTCGGACGAGGGCCGCGAACTGGGCGACGAGCTGGCCGATGTGCTGTTCGTGCTTATTTGCCTGGCCAACCAAACCGGCACCGACCTCACCGAGGCGCTGGCTCGCAACCTAGCTAAGAAAACCCAGCGCGACGCCACTCGCCACCGCGACAATCCCAAGCTAACGGGCGCCGCCCCCGAGCAGCCCTGACCGGCCTAGGGCCTGCCGCGCACCCGAAAGCCCAAAACCTGCCTCGTCGTTGTGTCGCGGAAGGTGACTTCCAACAACACTTTCGGCGGTTTCTGCAGCGAATCTGGCGCGAAGGAGAAGCAGTAGAACCAAGGCTCGTGCGTGCCCGGCGCGCTCAACCAGGTGCCGAGCTTGTATAGCTCAATGGCTTGGCCGCGCCGAGCGCCGAGCTGTGTCAGCGGCCGGGCGGCTTGCGCGAAGGCTGCTAGCGGCAGCTTGGTTCGCACATCCGGGGCCAGGCGCTGGTAGGCAGCCGGATAGTCGGCCCGCAAAACTTCGAGCAGAAAGCGCCGGGCTACCTGCGGTTGGGTGGGCGCGGGCGTAGGTGCCCGTGCCCCCACGGCTAGCGCAGCCAGCCCAAGCCCAATACCCCCTAGCCCGGCCGGGCGGCACCAGGCGCCGAAAAGTTGGCAGTAGCTCATTGCTTGAAGATACTGCCTGGTAATCAGATAGGAATAGTTGAAAAAGTAATAGCTGCCGTCACTAGGTAGTAATTATCAGCCGATTAGGGTAGTATCTGCGAAGGTAATAGCCGCCAACAAAAACGCCCGCCGACCCCTAGGGGCCAGCGGGCGCTGTTGCGTGTAAGAAGCTCGTTTAGTCTTCCTCCTTCGGCACGAGCACGAATACGTCTTCGCCGGGGCGCTTCATCAGGTACTTTTCGCGGGCGAATTTTTCGAGCAGCGCGGGCGAGCTGAGCAGCTCGGCCCGGTCCTTCTTCACGTCTTCGATGTTGGTTTGGTAGTACTCCTTCTCGCCCTTTAGTTCGTGCCACTTGCGGTACATGTCGAACTGCTTGCTCACATCGTTGGCGTCGAACACGGTCATCCACACCACAAACCCTAGAGTCGTGAGAAAGTAGAAGTTGCGCAGCACGCGCAGGATGGGGGAGAGGAAGGTTTTCAAGCTGTTAGCCCTTAGCTGTTGGCTGTTAGCTTTTCGTTAGGCGTCAGCTAGCAGCTAACAGCTAAGGGCTAACAGCTTAAAAAACTACATTTTCTTGCCGGGGAAGTAGGCGGTTTCGCCCAGCTCTTCCTCGATGCGGAGCAGCTGGTTGTACTTGGCCATGCGGTCGGAGCGCGAAGCCGAGCCGGTCTTAATCTGGCCGGTGTTCAGGGCCACGGCCAGGTCGGCGATGGTCGAGTCTTCGGTTTCACCCGAGCGGTGGCTCATGATGGACTTGTAGCCGTTGCGGCGGCCGAGGTTCACGGCGGCGATGGTTTCGGTGAGCGTACCGATTTGGTTTACCTTGATGAGGATGGCGTTGGCGATGTGCTCGTCAATGCCTTTCTGCAGGCGCTCCACGTTGGTCACGAACAGGTCGTCGCCCACGAGCTGAATTTTCTTGCCCAGCTGGTCAGTCATCATTTTCCAGCCGTTCCAGTCGTCCTCGGCCAGGCCATCTTCGATGCTGATGATGGGGTATCTATTAACCCAGTCAGCCCAGTACGATACCATCTGCTCGGGCGTTAGCTTGTCGCCGGTGCTTTTCTTGAACACGTAGTTGCCGTCCTCGAAGAACTCCGACGCGGCGGGGTCCAGGGCAATCATTACTTGCTCGCCGGGGCGGTAGCCAGCTTGCTCAATGGCTTGCAGCACAATCTGGATAGCTTCCTCGTTGCTTTGGATGTCGGGGGCAAAGCCACCTTCGTCGCCCACGTTGGTGCTGTAGCCTTTTTTCTTCAGCACCGACTTGAGGGTGTGGAAGATGTCGGTGCCCCAGCGCAGCGCCTCGCTGAACGAGCTAGCGCCCACGGGCATTACCATAAACTCTTGGAAGTCAATCTTGTTGTCGGCGTGCGAGCCGCCGTTCAAGATGTTCATCATGGGCACGGGCAGGGTAGTGGCCCCCACGCCGCCCACGTAGCGGTACAGCGGCTGGCCCAGCTCTTGGGCCGCAGCGCGGGCCGCGGCCAAGCTCACGCCCAGAATGGCGTTGGCGCCCAGGTTGCCCTTGTTGGGGGTGCCATCAAGCTCGCGCATAATCTTGTCAATCAGCGTCTGCTCGTACACCGAGAAGCCCACCAGCTCTTCGGCAATCTTGGTGTTCACGTTCTCCACGGCCTTGAGCACGCCCTTGCCCTGGTACATGCTCTTGTCGCCGTCGCGCAGTTCTACGGCTTCGTGCACGCCGGTGCTAGCGCCCGAGGGCACGGCGGCGCGGCCCACGGTACCCGAGTCGGTGGTCACGTCAACTTCAACGGTAGGATTGCCGCGCGAGTCAAAAATTTGGCGGGCATGAATGGCTGCGATGTAGCTCATGGTAGTTCTCAGGAAAGATGAGTGGTGCAAATGTAGCCGCAAGTAGCTTGGACTTTGTAGTCCGAGCACGAGCGCAGCGAGCAACTGGCGCCGAGGGCCGTTCAGGCGTTCGAGCTCGTTGCGCTCGCCCTCGGACTACAAAGTCCAAGCTACACCTCGGCCAGTAGCCCGGCTAGGCGGGTAAACAGTACCTCGTTGCCGCGCTGCTCGTAGCTGGCCAGGGCCGCCTCAAAGCGCGGTAGCTCCATGAGGAAAGCCCCGATGCTGTCGGCTGCCATGGCGGCCAGGTGGCGGCCGTAGCCGCGGGTTTGTATCTCGGCCGCGTTCAGCCACTGCTCGAACTGGGCTGGAATGGGCACCGCGCATACCGGCTTGTGCAGGTACACGGCTTCCGAAATCAGCGAGAAGCCGCCGTTGGTAATGACTGCTCTGGCCCCGGCCAGCTCGGCAATAAAGCCAGCCTCCGAGAAGGGCCGCAGCAGCACGTTGCCGTGGGTTTCATCCTTGTTGAAGCCGTACACTCGGAACTCCGTGTCAGGTAGCTGCCGCAGAATATCTACCAGGTCGGTTTGGGTAGTGGCCGTTTGGTATACCAGCACGTAGTCGCCGGTAGTCGGCTTCGCAGCCTGAATTTCGGGCCGAATGATGCTGGGCACCAGCGTGGTGCGCTCGGTGTGGCGCGGCTTCAGCGGCAGGTCGAAGAAGGTGGTTACCAAGTAGTGCCGGGCCCTAGGGAGCTTGAGGCGCACAATGCTGCGGGCTAGGTCGTAGTGCTCGCGCTCGGCGGGGGGCACGGCCACATCAAGCTGCGCCCGCACGAGTATCTGCATGTTGTCCAAGCTGATGACGGGCACGCGCAGCAGCTTGGCGTAGAAGTAGCTGAACGACTCAAAATCGGAAATCACCACCTGGGGCCGGAAGCCGCGCAGCAGCTGCCGATACTGCCGGAAGTTGGTTTGCAGCGTTTCCGGGGCGGTGCGCAGGGTTAAGCCCACGGTGCGCGACTTCGACACGGTGAGTTGCTTGTAGGCCAGGTGAAAGCCTTTGATTTCGAGCACCCGGCCGGGAAACGTTTTATCGAGCAGCGTAAAGGCCCGCGAGCTGCTAACCACGCGTACGTCGTGGCCCTGCTCGAGCAGCCAAGCTATCACGACTTTGCTGCGAGTAGCGTGCCCTAGGCCTTCGCCCGGCACGCCGTAGAGAATTTGCATTGCGGTGAAATAGGTGAGAAGGAAGAAGTAGGTGCAAAGGAACGCGTAGGCGGCCTTGCGGCGGTGGCTAGCTGCTTTTTTCGTTTGGCCGCATTTTGTGTCCCAATTTTGGGGCTGCTAATACCAGCTGGGTTCCGCCAGTAGTTTAGGCGCCCGCCACCGGCCATCGTCGCGGCGAGGTCTGGCACTTGGCCCGGTTTTCGTATTGGCCGGTTTATCCGTCTTTTTTCTGTATATGCGTTACGTTTTCTCTACTTGGGTCCGCAACGGGGCCCTGCTGCTGCTGGGTGCTACCGGCGCCTGCACGGCCCCTAGGGGCATCACCACCTCGGGCAAGGTCACGCCCCAGGGCGAATTTCGGGTGGCCTACAACCAAGGCTTCAACGTGGGCACAGCCCCGCTTAACAAAGCCACCAGCGCTGTGCGCGAAGCCGCCAGCCGCCTCGGTAGCCAAGCTGCCAGCGGCGACACCGTGCGCTACTCGGGCTTGGTAAACACCGTGCAGGGTGCCGCCCTGGCCTACCTGCTCGACCCCGTGCAAAGCACCGCCGACCTGAGCGTGCGCTACGGCGTGGTGCCGCGCGTCGATGTGGGCTATAAGTATGCCTTCGGCTCGCACGTGTTCGACGCCGCTTACCAGCTGCTAGGGCCCACTGGCTCGGTCGAAAACCCCGAGCGGGGCGCAGCTAGCGGCACCACCTACGCCAGCGTGGGGCTGCAGTTTGCCATTCAGCGGGCGCGGCTGCCCAGCCTGCCGTTTCTGAGCAACCTCAACAGCCTGGTGGGCCTTGATGCCAGCCGGCGCGACATCCTCATTCCGCTCACCGTCAGCCAGTCATTTGGGCCCGAGGAAACGGTGGGTGCCATCAGCTACGGGGCCGTGTATGCGCACTCTTGGGTGAGCTACGCTTTTCAGCCCAGCAACCTCTACAACCGCGCTGGCACCGCGGTGCTGCCCGACCTACCCCGGCAGAGCCGCAATTTCTCCAGCTACGGCTTGTTTCTAAACCTGAAGCTGGGCTACAAATACGTGTACGTGGTGCCCGCGCTAAGCATGTACTACCAGAACTACGGCGACTACACGCTCATCGACGGCAGCAATACCTCGCTCAGCGGCGTCACTTTCGTGCCCTCATTAGGCCTGCAGTTCCGCATTCCCAATATGAGCCGGTAAGCAAGCTCTAGCAACAGCAGAAAACCCGAACGTCCCGCTAAGCTTGCCTTAGCGGGACGTTCGGGTTTTCTGCTGTTGCTCTATTACTGACTTATACCGCGCTTCCTCCGGCTACTATCGTCAGCATGTCGCTGGGGTTGAGGTAGGTGCGGGCCAGGGCCTGCAGCTCGGCGGCCGTGGCGGCCTGGGTGCGCTGGGTGAACTGCTCGTAGTAGTCGGGGGCTAGGCCCTGCAGCACGAGATGGCGATATTTATCGGCCTGCTCAAACACGGTAGCGGTTTCGCCCAGTAGCTTGCCTAGGGTGTAGTTCTTTACCGTTTCCAGCTCGTCGTCGCCCAGGGGCTCGTCTTGCAGGCGGCGCAGCTCCAGGTCGATTTCGTGGTGAGTGGCGGCGGCCTGCTCGCCATTTACATCGGTGCCAATTACCAGGGCGGTGCCTTGCTCGCGGCTCACCACGCTGGCGTGGATACCGTAGGTGAAGCCCTTATCCTCGCGAATGTTGCGCATCAGGCGCGAGCCGAAGTAGCCGCCGAGCACTTTCACGAGTAGCAGCAGTTCAGGCGTTTGGGTATTGGTGAGGGCGGGCCAGCGGCGGCCCATGCGCAGGCTGGCTTGCAGGCTGCCGGGCACGGCCACCTGCACCAGGCCCGTAGGGGTGAAGGTCGGTAGCGCAGGGGCTGCGGGCAGGTGCGCCAGCCCAATGGCGGGCTGCCACTGCCCTAGGGCCTCCGCCACGGCAGCGCTGGCCTCCGCTACATCGCCGCTCAAGAATAGCTCGGCTTGGGTTGGCTGGTAGGCCGCCGCATGAAAGGCGCGCACTTCGGCAGCCGTTAATTTCTCAAACGCTACGTCATCAAAAGCCCGGCCGTAGGGGTCGTCAGCGCCAAAGAGTTGGCGGTTAAATTCTTCACTGGCGCGAAAGCTGGTTTTGCGGCGCTCGACCTGCAGGTTCTGCACGATGCGCGTTTTCATTTGCGTCAGCTCGGGCTCGGGAAAGCTGGGAGCGGCCAGCACCTCCTGCACCAGCGGTAGCAGGGTAGGCAGGTGGCGCGCTAGGCAGTACAGCGTGAGGGTAGCGCGGTCGGGGCCGGCCTCGCACTCCAGCGAGGCGCCGTAGAAGGCTACCTCATCGGCAAGCTGGCGGGCGGTGCGGGTAGCCGTGCCCTCGGTGAGCATGCGGGCCGTGAGCTGGGCCAGGCCGGGGGCGGGCTCGGTGCGCTTGCCGGCGGGCACTACTACTTGCAGGCGCAGTACGGGCTGGGCAGCGTTGGCTAGCTCGTGCAGGCGCGCGCCGTTAGGCAGGTGGCTTACGTGGGGCTTAGGAAGGCTAATAGTGGAGAGCGAGTGGGTAGATGGGGGCTGCAGGCGGTTGAGTGAGGAAACTGGCATGTTTGTTTATGGTGCGTGTATCTGTTTGTGTCTAAGAATGAAGCGGCAGTCCGGCTAGTATGGTTAGCATAACTGAAAGCATCGCCAGTAAGTTGTTAGGCCCCGCATAAATGGCGCCAAAAGAGGCTTAGCTACCCAAAACGAATAGCAATAAGCTCCTGCGTAAGTAGTAGAAGGGTGTAAAAATACGCGGGGCCTACCCCGGTTAAGGGTAGGCCCCGCGTATTTTTTTAGCCTCAGCAGGGGCCGGCAGCAAAGCCGCCGAGTACCTGTGACTTAATCTTCCTCCTAGGGCCTTAGTTCTGCTGCGTTCCTTGGGTGCCGCCCGCGCCCTGCTCGTTAAAGGCGTCGGCCAGCTTGTTCAGGTTAAAGTGCAGCGACACGCGGATGGTCTGGGCCAGGGGGTTAGCCTGCGAGTTGGGTACGAGGTAGGTGCCATCGACCCCGAACGACGACAGCCGGGCCCCTAGGCCGAAGCTCAGGTACTGGCGGGCGCCCACGTGCTGGTTTTCGTAGAAATAGCCCACGCGGGCCGCGATGATGTCGTTGTACCAGTATTCTACGCCGGTGTGCAGATTAATCTCCTGCATCTCCCCCTTAAAGCCCTCCGGCGCGTCGCCAAACGAGTTGAAGATGCCTTGCACAATGCCTACCCGCTGGCGCTCGTCATTTATCTGCTGCACCTGAGTAGCCGTCATCTGGCCGCTAGGGTCATAGAAGGGCGAGGGCACCAGCAGCTTGGTAGCGTCGAAGGCCAGCGTTAGCTTGTTATACTCATCAATCTGACGAGTAATGGCCGTGCCCAGGCGTAGCTGCGTGGGTAAGAAGCTAGAGTTGGTCTGGCTCACATACACCATCTTGTTACCGATGTTGGAGACCGTGGCGCCGAACGCGAAATTGTACAGCCCCGCGCCAATGGTGGCGTCTTTGCTGTAGTAGGCTCCTAGGTCGGCGGCAAACGAATTGCCGGGCTTCGCATCGTTGCCGGCGTAGCTGCCGATGAGGTTGGAGTGGATGTAACGGGCTGTAACGCCCACGCCGAAGTTCTCGCCCAGCTTCTGCCCGTAGGATACCGCGAAGGCATACTCCTTGGGGTTGAAAGAGCCGTTGGGCAGGTTGTTGCCCGTGCGGTAGTCAATCTGGCCCAGGCTGAAATACGTGAGCGAGCCCGAAATGGCCCCGCGTTCGCCCACCTTGCCGTAGCCCGCCAAGTGGCTCAGGCTCATGTCGTCGGTTACCTGGCGCAGCCAAGGCGAGTACGAGGGCGAGAACGCGTACTTGTAGTTGACGAATCCCAGCTTGCCAGGGTTGTAGAACGCGGCGTTGGCATCGGGCGAGGTGGCCACGCCAGCATCGCCTAGGGCCGCGCCCCGCGCATCGGGGCTAAGCGTGAGGATGGGTACCGCCGTGGTAATGGTGTGCAGGTCGGCAGAGGGGGCTTGCGCCAAGGCCGCTGGGGCTGCCAGCAGCAACAGGCCCGGCACAGCGCCTAGCGAGCGTAAAAAGGTCATAAAGAAAACTGAATAGCTAACCTGAAGAGGGATAGTAGTCTGAAAAACGTTGCAAGTAACGCTAAGCGTATGGCATCCTGAAAAAAAGACTCAACCGCTTGCCGGCTACTTAGTTCAGCAGCACTAGCTTTTCAAATTTGGAAGTCGTTTGCCCTTCGCTATGCACGCTGACGCGGTAGATGTAGACGCCGCGCGCTAGCTGGTCGTGGTAGTCGTCGCGGCCATCCCAGGTCAGCTGGGCGTCGTGCAGCGAGGCGGGCACGTGGGCAGTGCTGCTGGGGAAGCTGGCTTGCAGCGTTTTCACGAGCCGGCCCGCCACCGTAAAAATCTGCACTTGCACGTCGAGTTGCTGGCCCGGCCGGTTCTGGTCGAAGTGGAACGTGGTGACGTTGCTGAACGGATTGGGGTAGTTGAGCACGTGGCTCAGGGCCAGCTGCTCGGTGCTGGCCACAATGAAGTCGACGCTGCTTTCGCTCGAGTTATTGTAAGTATCCCAGGCCTTGAAGCGAATAGTGTGGGGGCCGGCCGCCAGGTCTTTGTAGAGGTAGCGCACGGTGCCGGCCCGGTAGCTGTCGAGGTCGGCGGTGTAGCTGTCGTTCACCACTACCAGCTTAGTGGGGTCGTTGTCGATGGTGGCCGTGAGGTCGTGGCCCACGCCCGCGCTGCTCGTGTTGATGCCCGACTCGTCTTTGAGGCGCGCGATGAGCAGCGGGCTGGGAGCCGCCACCCCGCCCGACACAAAAGAGGTATCGGCCGGCGTGCTTTGGGTAGCTACGAACAGGCGTACCCTAGGGGGGCGCGTGTCGGCCAAGGCCTGGCGCGAGGCGCCGCCTACCGGCAGCTGCTGGTAACCCTGGGCATCGACGCGGTTAGCGAGGTCCTGGGCGTAGAGGCTGATTTTGCCCGGCCCAACGCTGTAAGCGATATCCTTGGGCACCACGAATTCGGTGGTCCAGCGGCCGGCTTGCACGGTGGCTTGCCCGTCGTAGATAACGGTATTCTGCACCTGCACGGGCACCGGCGGCGCACCGTGGTCACCCAGAGTTTGTACGGTCTGGGCCTTGTCGAAAATGGTGACGTTGGCCGTGCCGTTGAAGGTGGTGTTCAGCACGCCGCGATTTTCGATGTGGCCGCTCAGGCGCACCTTGCCTAGGGCCTGCAGCGTGTCTACGCTCAGGGTGAGCGAGCCTACCGGGTGGCCATTTATCATGTCGAGCACCACGCGCTGGGCGGGGTAGGCCAGCCGGCCGCTGGGGTCGGCCAGCAGCGTATAGTTGCGGTTGTTGAGGTCGCCGGCCAGCGAAGCGTTCTTAGCGAAGCCCGCCGCCTGCCCTAGGTTAGGCAGGGCGCCAGTGGCGTTGCGGCTTAGCAGCTGGGTGTAAAAATTATCAACC
>Ga0160427_10000096_pt1 | contig 65978 bp, 49 predicted proteins | sample SolpanmetagenomL_FD_108194 | JGI IMG/M metagenome (GOLD analysis project Ga0160427, IMG submission 108194) | Solar panel surface microbial communities from Lawrence Berkeley National Laboratory, California, USA - L | ecosystem: Engineered > Built environment > Solar panel > Unclassified ...
ACAGTGGCCGGGTGTCAGTCAGAGCGACAGGTAAATGTTCACTGGCGACCTCAGGAGGCAAACGAGATGGCATCCACCACCGACACTTCAAGACCATTCAAAAGCAGGATGGCTACAGCTACAACTGACATGGCGTGTCCTTCGGACCCGACTCCTTTCCTCTCCGGGTTGAAACCCGGAGTATCCCGGAGCCCTTTATGACCCGGACCCCCGCCCCCAACACGGACGAGACCCCCAGGTACGTCCGGCTCAGCGAGCACCTGGACCGGATGCAGAACAAGCAGCGCAGCGACCGGCTGGTCACCCTGCTCTACACCGAAATCAGGGAGGGACGCATCGAGGCGGTGAGGCTCAACGAGACGTTCCTCTCGCCCAAACACGTCCGCCGGCGCAACGGGGACGGCACGTATCAGCGCCGCCTGAGGGACCTGCTGATCCTCAACACCCCGCAGGTGCAGGACTGGTTCAGGCGCACCGATCAGGCGCTCACGCCGGCCAGGGCCCGGCCCGTGCAGGTCAAAGTGACGCAGGAGGCCGTCGAGTCGGGAGCCCTCAGCTTTGCCGCGCTGGCGGACGCCACCAGGGTCCAGATGCGGGCCAGTCAACTGCGGGGCAAGGTGCTCGGCCAGAGCAACCGCCGCGCCCGGGTTCCAGGCCGCAGCTTCCGTGAGCGGCAACACGCCCGGCGCTGAAGAGCGGCCCCCGGGACGCTATACTCAGCACCGATGCCCAGCGGCGACCCGTCCAGCGGCACCCCGACCAGACCGGAAACCGGACCGAACACCGACCGGGGGGCCCAGCAGCGTCTGCTGACCCTCGGACGGCAGTTCGGTCTGGACATGCGGGTGCCGCCACTGGACGACCCGCGCCCAGGCGAACACACCGAACTGAACTGGACCACCGACGCCCTGCTGCTGCGGGGCGACAACCTCGCCTCGCTCGCGCACCTGCACGCCACGTCCCTCCGGGTGCGCGCGGTGTACATCGACCCGCCGTACAACACCGGGCGGACCTTCATCTATCCCGACCGGATTGCGACCGGCCCGGCCGGTTCCGGCCACGTCGCCTGGATGCAGTTCATGGTCCCCCGGCTGCGCCTGGCCCACGCGCTGATGCAGGCGGACGGGGTGCTGTTCGTCAGCATCGACGACCACGAACAGGCGTACCTGCGGCTGCTGCTGGACGCCGTCTTCGGGGAGGCGCAGTTCGTCGCCCAATTCGTGGTGCGCCGGGGGGCCGGCCACGGCGACCGCCGGGACGCCGCACTGAACCACGAGTACGTGCTCTGCTACCGCCGCTCGCCCGCGGCCGGCCTGCGCGGACAGCAGATGAACCACGCGCAGGCCCCCGCAACGAAGCCGCCGGGCCGGGCCCCCCGCCGCTACTCGCGCCAGGACGAGCGCGGCGCGTTCCGTCTCGGCAGCCTGCTGCGCAAGAAGGGAGAAGGCAGCCTCAGGACCGACCGGCCGAACCTGTACTATCCGCTGTACGTGACCGCAGACGGCCAGGTGCACTTCGCGCCGGGCGAGGACCGCACCGAGATCTACCCGCAGGACGCCGCCGGCACGCCGCGCCGCTGGGTGTGGTCGCGCGAGACGGCCATGTCCCGCCAGCGCGACCTGTTCGCCGGCAGGACCGGCGCGGTGTACCTCAAGGAATACGCCCAGGACCACGCCGCCCCGGCACCCCGCACGAAGGCCCGCACGCTGCTCGACCACCCGGACTACTGGACCGCCCGGGCGACCGAGGAGGTCACCGCCCTGTACGGGGCCCGGGTGTTCGAGACGCCCAAAGCGGTCCGCCTGATCACCGACCTGCTCGACCTGGTCGACATGCGCCCCGGCGAGGTGGTGCTCGACTTCTTCGCCGGCACCGGCACCACCGCCGCGGCCGTCGCCCGGCTGAATGCCAGAGACGGCGTGCCGCGCCGGGTGGTTCTCGCCGAGCAGCAGACGCCGGTACACCCGGAGCACCCGGCCGCCCGGCACGGGTACGCCAGCGTCAGCGACCTGACGGCCGTCCGCCTGGCGGCGTTGCAGCACGGCGCCGGATTCACCTGGGACAGCCGGTCAGTTCCCGCAGATGCCCGCTCGGCCCCCGGGGTGCAGGACCCCCGGAACGCCCGGTCCGCCGCCGCACTGGACGTCACACCGCCGGCCGAGTTCAGGACCGTGCTCACGTCCGCCCTGCACTCGGTCCGTACCTTCCTCAGCACGCCCGGTCAGGACCGGCTGGACGACCCTGCGCGCGTCCTGCAGGCGGGGCGGCTGGCGGCCCTGGCCGCACTCGGCTTCTGGACCGGCTGTCAGGCCACGCTGCCGACAGAACGGCGGCGGACCGCCAGGCCGCCGCCCGGGCACCTCGACACCGGCGCACCGTCCGCTGCGGAGACGCGCCTGGCCCGCACGGTCGCCGAGGCGGCCACCGGACTGCCCCCGCTCAAAGCGGCGTACCTGATCGGTTCGGTCTACACCCACCTGCTGCCCGCGTCCTGGCGGGAACGGCACGGCGCGTTCTACACCCCGCCGGACGTGGTGCGCCGGATGTACGCCCTGCTGGACCTCGCCGCGGCGGACGCCCGTCAGGACCCGGAGGGGCCCGCAGCAACCGGAATCGACTGGACCCGGCTGCGCGTGGCGGACCTCGCCTGCGGCGGCGGCATGCTGCTGATTCCGGCCGCCCAGCGGCTGCTGAAGAACCCCGCCCTGAAGGGAGACCTCGGCGGTCGCCTGTGGGGCCGTGACCTGGACCCGCTCGGAGCGTGGCTGGCGCAACTGCACCTCGACCTGCTCGCGTGTCCGCACCTGCCGACCGGTGCGCCGCTGCCCGCACCGGTCATTCACGCCGCGGACAGCCTGAGTGCCGACGACGAGGAGCAGGCGGACCTGGTGATCGGCAACCCCCCGTACGGCAAGGTGACGCTGAGCGCGGACCTGAGAATCCGCTTTGCCCGCAGCCTGTACGGGCACGCCAACCTCTACGGCGTGTTCACCGACCTGGCCGTCCGCGCGTGCGCCCCGGGCGGGCACGTCTGCCTGGTGACCCCGACGTCGTTTCTCTCCGGCCTGTCGTTCCGGGCGCTGCGGCGGACGCTCGGGCAGCAGGCGCCGCTGGTCGCCAGCGAAGTACTGCAGGCACGCGAGGGCGTGTTCGAGGGGGTGCAGCAGGAAGCGGTGCTGAGCGTGTTCCGGAAAGAACCGGACCGGGCCGGCGCGGCCGGAGCGGCGCCCGTCCCCCGCCGGGTCCGGGTCCGGCTGCCCCCGGCGGACGCCTGGGTTCACCTGCCGGCCGATCCGGCCGCGCCCTGGATGATGCCCCGGCACGCCGGCGACGTGGCGCTGAGCGCGGCCCTGCACGGCATGCCCGGCCGACTGCGAGACCTCGGCTACCGCGCCGCCACCGGGCAGATCGTCTGGAACCGGCACGCCGCCCACCTGCACCAGCAGGCCCTGCCCGGCAGCCTGCCGCTGATCTGGGCGGACGCGGTGCGCGGCCACACCTTCTCGTTCCGGCCGGAGCAGTCGCGCCGCGCCTGTTACCTGCTGCCCACCGAACGCCACCGGGCCCTGCGCGTCACGGCCGCCGGGGTGCTGGTCCAGCGCACCACCGCCAAGGAACAGGCCCGCCGCCTGGTCGCCGCCGAACTGCCACAGGCGTTCCTGGACGAACACGGAGGAGCGTTCATCGAGAACCACCTGAACGTCCTGCAGGCCACCCGGCCGCGCGTCCGGGCAGACACCCTGGCCCGCCTGCTGGCGAGCGCCGTGGTGGACCGCGCCCTGCGCACCATGAGTGGGTCGGTGGCCATCAGCGCGGCGGAACTCGGCGCACTGCCGCTGCCCAGCGTGGCGCAGATGCAGGCGCTCGAGCGGGCCATCGACGCCGGGGCGGAACGGGGCGAGCAGGAGCGGCTGATCGCCTCGTACTACGGCGAACAGCGGCAAGAAAAAACCCACGAAATCAACTGATTTCATGGGCTGGAGGGGGCGGTCACCCTGACTCCCGAAGGCGGTCACCTTCGATTGTTCCTGACCGCTGCCTGTGCCCACGGGAACACGTGGACGGGCCGGTAAACAGGCGCTAAGGCCTGTTGGATCTTCCGAGAAAGACCGGAAGTCTTCCGGGGGCGAAAAGGTGGTATTCCACCTCCCCATTTCCGGGTTCGGTCGCCATCAACGTGGCACCGGCGGTGTCCTGCAGCAGCAGGCAGGCCCAGTTCCCGTCCTTCGCCATCGGCGAGTGGGACGGCTGCGCCTGCATCTCGCCGGCGAAGTAGGCGTCGCGGGCGGTGCTGAGCACCAGGTGCTGGGCTTCGCGCCGGTCCTGCTCGGTCCAACGCATCGCGTCGGGCGAGTCGCCGGTCAGCAGGTGCTTGACGCACTTGCCCAACCAGCGGGCATTATCTTCGATGACCAGGTCGACCGAAGTGTCGATGGTCATCCACTCCCGAAGGAGTCCTTCCAACGTATGTCCTTCCTGCATGTCCTGCTCCTTTCCCGGTCCAGACTCGCGGAGGCGAGTCCTGGACATGTCCGGGGACTGCGTCTCGCTCCTGAACGGAGGAGAAAAGTGCGGCGTTCGTCTGAACGCGATCAGTTCAGCTTGTAGCTGAGGAGCAACTTCTTGTCCTGTTCGAAGCGCTCCACCGACGGGTCTTCATCCGAAGCGTCCCGGTAGGACTTCAGGAAGGTGAAGACCTGCGTTCCGAGCGGGAAGGCCTTGATCCACGCCTCGACCTGTTCGAGGGTGGAGTCGATGGCGATCTCGCCGTCCTCGCCGTCCTCGAGAAATCTCTCGAGGCTGTTCCGAGGATCCCCAGCGTACGGGTCCTCCGGGCGGAACATCACCAGCTTGAAGCTGTCACCGTCCTGCACCCGAGCGAAGAGACGAACCACGATCTCCTCCTCGATCTCGACGGCACTCAGAATCCGCCGCTTGACCCTTGAGATCAGGGCCGAAGCCTTGATCCGCTTCGGGGTCATGTCCTGGCCGATCGCCTTGAAGGCGTTCTCCAGAAACCCATACGGAACACGCGGCTCCAGCAGCGTGTACAGGAGTCGCGCCTGGCGCTTCTCCTCTGCGGTGAACAACAGTTCACCGTACCGTCCTCTGGCTCTGGTCATCAGCGGGCGGCCGAGACGCTGAAGGGTTCCTGCCCTCCAGCCTGGAAGATAGTGACGGTCGCAGTGCGTCCGTCGAACGTGCAGGCGACCCGCGTCACCTCCTCTCCGGGGAGAGGGTACTCGGGGATGCGAATGGTAGCAATGACCTGCTGCCAGACGCTGATGACCTTCACCTCAATGAAGGCCCCGTACACACCGCCCTGCATGGGGGTGCGGTGGTCGACTGTGCAGGTCGACCCGGCCTCCTTCTCATCGATCATCGCCTGAACCAGGCGACCTCCGAGGATGGGGAGGGCGGTACTGCTCAGGCCAGCACTGGTCTGGGTGGCCACCGCGTTTCCCTGAGCGGCGGCAATTCCAAACGCAAACACCAGCACCATCATCATGATCTTCTTCATGGCTGTTCCTTTCCCGGTCCAGGCTCGCGGAGGCGAGTCCTGGAAGTGTCCGGGGACTGCGCCTCGCTCCTGAATCAGGAGAAGGAAAGAGCGGCGTTCGTCCGAACGCGGTGATTAACGCAAGCTCCTCAGGCGAGGAACTTCCTCAGAAGCGGCGTGAAATCCGCACGGAAGATCTCCGCGCTTTCCTTGCGCCACGCCTCGAGCGCGAACTCCTGCTCGCTGGTGAGAACGGCAGGCATTTCCTCGGTGAACGGCACGAGGGTGCCGTCCGAGAAGACCAAGGTCCCGCCAATCTGGAACAACTCCAGAGGGCTCTGGTAGCTGACCAGGGTCAGCGCCGGCCACTCCTGCTGGCGGCACTGGGCCACCAGCTTGGCGAGGCGGTCCGCGCGAACCTGCTGCATTTCCAACATCTCTTCTCTGCTGATCATGATGATTCCTTTCCCGGTCAGGCTCGCGTCGGCGAGTCCCTGAGTGTTCCGGGGACTGCGCCTCGCTCCTGGGTTCAGGAGGAGGAGAGAGCTACGTTCGTCCGAACGCCGTTTCCGAACTTAAACCTACCCCTTCAGGCCGGGCACGAACTTCACGTTCATGCCGCTGCCGTCCTTCCGCCAGGCGGTGAAGGCCGCAGCTTGCACAGCGCTCAGCACCGGGCGGTGGGTCTGGGTGAACTGAACGGTGATGCCGTCCGAGAACACCAGCGTACCGGGAACGCCGAGGGCGTCCATGGCGCACTGGTAGCTCACGACGGTGAGCACCCCAGTCTTCGCACCCGTCTGGGTGGACAGCACTGCGGCCACCTGCGCCGCGCGAATGGCATTGAGCTTGTGGCTCATGTCTGGTCCTTTCCCGGTCAGGTTCGCGGAGGCGAGTCCCTGAGTGTTCCGGGACTGCGCCCCCGCTCCCTGAAGGGGAGGAGGAGAGAACTGCGTTCGTCCGAACGCGGTGGGCGCTGAGGTGCAGATCTTTTCTACATCTCAGCGCGGAACTGCATCTAAGCCGAGTGCCCCATCAGGTACGCCCGCTCCGCCGTGAGCCAGTCGATGCGTGCCTTCCGCTGGTTCATCATGAACTCGATGAACTTCAGAAAGACATTCGCGTTTCTGGACAATTCAAGAAACGACACCTCGAACACCCGGTACACGATGGCCGGATAAGGGCGCTTTGCCCGTTTCCGGCCGTTCTGCGCCCACACCGTCACGTCAATGGCCCACCAGAACACCTGCCAGGTGCTCAGGGCATACACGTACCACACCGCGTAGTTGATGACGTGTACGAAAAGCGCCTGGAGGGTGAAGCAGATGATGCGGAGTTCCTTCTTCATTCTTCTCCTTCCGGGGTCAGGGCGCGGGCGCGTCCCTGAACCTGCCGGGACCAGCGCCCCCGCTCCCTGACAGGGAGGAGGCAAGTGCGACGTTCGTCCGAACGCGTGTGCGTCTTCCTGGAGAAGACCGTTCTTCATCTCAGACCACAACAGAGGGGCGTGAGATGTCCTTCCAGTGTACTGTCCAGGCCGCGAGTCTCCTACCCCCCGACCATCGCCCGCGCGGTTCAAGGGGAGGACCGGGCCGGGTGAATTCGCTCAGGGGTCGTTGACAAAAAAGGAAGACCGGGTGAGAGACACTGGACGACGATTATGCCTCTCTCCGTTTCTGCTGCTTCGTTCCCTTCCGGTGGGGGCCGTCCGCTCCTGCTGGCCCTCCTGCTCACCCTGATGACCGCCAGTCCTACCCTCGCCGAAGGCAGCCGTGATCTGCTCGGGTCCGGTCCCGCCGACTACCGCGCCAGCATGGAGACCGGCTACGGCGGCGGCACCACCTCCAACATCCCCAGAAAGACGACGCTGTACGCCTACGCCAAGCTCGGCGAGCAGATCGCCCTGGGCAACAGCGGCATGGGCGTCGGTGCGACCGCCATCAACGTGTATACCTATACCGGTGCCACTACCGTCGCCGCGTTCACCAGTGCCACCTGCGGGCTGATCCAGAACCGCGCCCAGGAGGCGATCGGGCCGGTCACCGCCTATCCGAACGGCTACACGCCCTGCCTGTACGTGGTCCCCGCCAGCGGCATCTACCGCATCGAGATGCTCGCCCCGGCCAACACCAATGCCAACCCGCCGACGCGCCTGGTCTCGGCCGGCTGGGGCGCGGTCGGTGCCGGTGAAGCGACGCTGGCCGCCTGGGACGTCAGCGTGCTCTCTGCGGCGAAAGCCGAGCAGAAAGGCCGGGTGTTCGCCAGGTACATGTCGCTGAACGTCGGTGGCAATACCCTGAACATCAACCTGAGGGTCTACGCCCAAACGAGGGACGGTTACCTCTACAAGGTGCAACAATTTCTTGACCCCTACGGTTACATCTTCTTCGCGAACAACAAGGGCATCAAGCTGGCGAACGGCAATCCCTCCTACGCCAGTGCGCTGAACGCGAACACCAGTTTCAACAGCCCGGTCGCGGCCGACAGCGCCACCGACTTCACCGCCAAACTGTTCCTGAACCCGCCGGACCCCACCCTGCCGGCCAGCAGCGACGGCGACTGGCTGCTGCCCACCGGCGCCACCCTGCCGCCCACGCCCACCGGTCTGACCTTCACCGGCGTCGACGGCACGGCCGGGTACGCCGGGAGCAGCGGCGGCTACGTCACCGGCGGCACCTTCACCTTCACCAACCCCGGCAGCACGCCGTTCGCTTACCGCCTGACCATTCCGCTGTCGAACAACACCAGCGGCACGAACACTGACCGGGTGCTGCTCGGTACGGCCGCTTCCGGCAGCACCAGCGTCACCTGGGACGGTCTGGACGGCTCGGGCAACCCGGTCGCGTCGGGCAGCACCGGTTACGTGGCGTCGGTCAAGCTGTTCGGCGGCGAGATTCACTTCCCGCTGCTCGACGTCGAGAACAGCAGCGGCCTGACGATCACCCGGCAGAACCTGGCCGGCAGCGGCGACGGCGACCCCTCGCTGGTGTACTGGGACGACCGCCCGCTGCCGCAGGTGCGCGGTCCGTCCAACCCCACCAACACCCCGAAGGGTGTCAGCAGCGCCACGCCCACCCACGTGTACGGCGACGGCTCAGGCGCCGGCTTCGGCGATACCCAGACCATCGACACCTACGCCTACTATCCGAGCAGCCCGGCCAGCAACGGCAGCGGTTTGACCGTGCGCAGCGCCGACATCGTGATTCTCAAACAGGCCGTATCGAGCGGCGCCCCGAAAGGCCGGGCCACCAATTACACCCTGACGGTGCGCAACGCCAGCGTCACCCCAGGCCCGGTGGTGGTGACGGTCAGCGACCCGTTGCCCTCCTGGGGCACGGCCATCAGCTACACCTGCGCGTCCGGGTGCACCCCGGCGTCCGGAAGCAGCGCCACCGGAGTGAGCACCAGCGTGACGCTCACCGGCACGGCCAGCGTGGTGATCAAGGTCGCCGTGACCGGCAGCGCGGCCACCGCCACCGGCACCACCGTGGTCAATACCGGCACCGTCAGTCGCGCGAATGACGCCACCGACCCCGACGCCACCAACAACACCTCCAGCGTCTCGCTGCTGACCCGCGACGCCGTCACCCTGATGACCGTGCTCAAGGAGCAGCGCAACGTCACCACCGGCACGGCGTTTGCCGCTGGCGGCATCACCGTCAGGCCGGGCGATCAGGTGCAGTACCGCCTGACCTTCACCGCCGGAGGAGACCGCACCTTCACCGCCGCCACGCTGCGCGACCCGCTGCCGGCGCAACTGACCCCGGTCGGCAACGCCACCCTCACCTGCCCGAACGGGGTCACGGCCAGCACGGCGGCCGGGCAGAACATCAGCATCAACCTGACCGCCACCTGCGGCACGCTCAACGTCGGCGACACCGGCACCGTGCTGATCAACGCGGCGGTTCGCTAGGGCGCGGCGAACACCTGGAGCGCCCCCGGGCATTCAGGAACGCCGGCCATCGCCTCGGCCGCCTTGAGTTCGGGACTGGCCCCCTGCACCGCCGTGCTCAGCACGCTGCTGGGCACCACCGAAGCGTCGGGCAGCGTCACGCTCAGGTCGCTGCCCGTCTCCAGCGCCGCGTTCCAGTCGCACAGCGACTGCGTGCCGTGACTGAACCCCTGGACCGTCCGGCCGTCCTGGAAGGTCAGCGTCACGCTGCGGGACAACACGTTCAGCGCGGGTGTGCCCGGAGACGAACTGGCCGGGCCGCCCGGTGCATGACTGGCCGGGCCGTAACTGGCGAGCGCCCAGATCACGCTGCCGAGCACCGAACTGACCACACCGGCCACCAGCTTCAAGGTTCTCGCGTCCATGAGCGGAGCATAGCAAGGTGCGGCGCAGGCCCCCGCCTCAGTGTGAGATTTCGCACACGCCACTGAAAGGGGGTGATATGCTGCCCACCGAAATGGTCGCCCGCACCCGCATCCGGCCGCGCAGCATCTCCCGCTGCGGAGGCGCACAATACGTACAGCTATCAATGACCCGCCACTAACGTGGCAGGTTTGCAACTGGACTCCACCGCAGTTCGGCGTATCTCGAGAGACGCGCCGCTTTGGTTTCACTGTCCGTCACATCAGGGCGCATTGATAAGGCACCCGTGCTCATCCAGTCCTGCCGGACAAGCAACGTTCGTAACGCGATATTCACACTCGCCACCCGGTCGGAGTGACCCTGATGACCACACACCTGACACACGAACATCAACCCGGCCTTCGGCCGGTTCTCCTTCGAGGTGTGACCGCACTTCGGGCACGCCTGAGAGGTGAAGTTCGCGTCCACCTTGACCGCCAGACTCCCGAACAACGGGGCCTTGTACGCCAGGTTGAACTGCAGCTCCTGAAAGCTCCACTGACTCCGGCGGCGCTTGGCCCGCTTCGCCTTTGTGCTGGCGTTCGGGTTGCTCCGTCCTTCGGTGCGCTCACGGATATGGGTCAAGTCCTCAAGGCCAAAGATGGCAGTGGGGAAACGGGTCAGCAGCCGTCTACTCAGAACGTGGTTGCGATCAGCGACGAACCGTCTTTCCCGCCCGGACAGCAGAACGAGTCTGCGGGTCGCCGAACGGGTGCCTTTGCGCTGGAGCGATCTTCTGGCCCGGACAAACCGGTCCTTCTGCTGGCGGACCGCCGCCCCCTTCTCGAACAGGCTCTGCCCGTTCATGTCGGTGGCGACGAAGTGATACCGCTGCCCCACGTCCACCCCGACGATGCTGGGATGGTCTTTGGGCTGAGGGTCGGGAAGCTCGATGTTCAGGGCGACGATCAGGTAATACTGCCGCTTCGACTTCTGGTAGTAGAGCTTGGCCGCTCCGGTTTCCGCCCCTTCCCGAAGGTACTCGAGGTGGTTCCGGTAGCCGTCGAACTCCAGGACCATGCGCCCATCGAGCGTTCCGATGCTGACCCGTCCGTCCTTCTTCCACGAATAGTCACGGCCATGCTGGTATTCCAGGGTACGGGAAACGAACTTCATCGGGGCGTCCAGCCCCCGGTAGCGGCGTCTGGTGAACCCGTTCTCTCGGGCCTTCTGATTCTGCTTGGCCTTGGTCCACTGCGTCTTGTAGGACGCGGCGACCTGACGTTCGGCGGTGCAGGCGAGTTGTGCTCCCAGGCCGAAGCGTTCCCGCAGGACCCTGTAGGTTTCCTGATGGAGCTTGGGAACAGAGGTGGTTTTCCCCAGGTCGAACGCCATCTGGGAGGCAAAGTTCAGGCCGTCGCGGTAGGCCAACGTCACGGCATCCAGAGCGAGTTTCTGCTCTGGGGTATGCCGCAACTTCAGTTTCGCGCTCAGCGTGATCTTCACATAAGGAGTGTACTATATATGAGTAGACTAGACCAGGAGGTCTCAGCGTTGACTACACTTACAAGGCAGCCCCCATTCCTCCCACGCCTGCGGGCAAGCGTCCTCATGCGGGCAGACGTCGTGTACAGCGTCCGTTTTGCCCAAGAAGGGCGCTGTTCTGCCCAAGAAGAGGTCACGGGTCTCCAGGGCGAAAGGATGAACTCCACCGACGCGCTTGACCGCCACGGCAAGGCCGCCCCGCTTCCCGAACTCCTCTCCCGGTCGCACCGGATCACGGGCCGCACGTGACCGGCCAGCAGCAGGACCAGGCGCTGCCGGTCGCCCTGCAGTCGCTCGGCGACGCGGAACGTGCCCAGTTGCTCTGCCGGCGCCTGATCGACCGGGCCAACAGGAAACCCGAGGACGCCCGCCGGGAAATCCTTCACCTCGACAACGGCCTGAGCGATTCGATGGCGCGCCTCGGGCACGACTACGTCACGTTCCAGCAGGAGCACCCGCTGCCCGATGATCCGCTCGCCCACCTGCCCGGACGCCGCACGCCCGGCAGCCAGTTGCTCGGACGGGTCCTGCCGTTCATGCGCCAGAAGCAGCCGACCGTGGACGCCGAAGCGGTCCGCGGCTGGGAAGTCGAGATGGAACGCGCCACCCGGCGGCTCGAGACGCAGGCCAGGGAACTGGAACTGATCGAACGCAGCCACCAGCGCCTGCTGGCCGGCATCGCCGCCGACGGCCGGGTGCTGGCCGAGACCGCCCGCATGATGCTCGAGACGGACGAACTGCCGGAAGAACTGCGCACGCAACTGCACCACGCCCTGACCCTCAAGAAAAAGGACATCGAGCAGATGTACCTGCTCGGCGAGCAGTCGATGCAGGCCGGTCAGTTGATGCTCAAGAACCAGGAGTACCTGGCGTCCAGACTGCGCCTGGCGACGCACATCAGAAGCGTCGCCCTGACGCAGAAGATCACCATCCAGCAGGCCCACGAGGACTTCGAACGGCTCGAACAGCAGCGCACCAGTCCGTTCGGGCTGCCGTCCAGCGGACCCTCCGCCTTGCGGGTGGTGCAGGAACGCGCCAGCAGGCGTGAACTGCCCAGCAGTCAGGACGAAGCGCCGCACGACGAGCAGGCCGGGGCCACCTCCGCCGACCGCTGAACCGGGCCCCGGCAGGTCCGAACCCTCTTCCCTTCACGGCCCCCCCCAGGAGCGATTCATGACCGACACCACAGCAGCACGTCCCCAGGTCCGCGCAGACGATCAGTTGTACACCGACGACGAGGTGAGACGCGGCATCAACGAGACGCTCGATCACGACCCGGTGTTCGGGTATTACAGCGACGAGGCCAAAGCGACGATGAGCCGCGCCCTGCTCAGCAACGTCCGCGCCTACGTGCCGTCACGGCTCGAGACCGGGCACTACCTGAGCGAACTCAAACGCCTGCGCACACAGTTGCAGCACAACGGCGGCGTGGGACGCCTGCCGGTCGAGGCCGTGAACAGCGCCCTGCGGCTGGGCCTGCGCGACCTGATGAACCGCGTCCAGTCGACGGTGCACCAGAAAGCCCAGGAACGCCGGAGTGAACCGGACGGCGAGACGCACAAGACGGTGCTGTATACCCGCGGCGCCCTGATCACCGGCCTCAACGAAGCGGTGCGGGTGCACCCGGTCTACAGCCATTACCAGCCGGCCACCAAGAAGGTCCAGGCCCAGGCGCTGCTGGACGCCATCGACCGCCTCGCGCCGCACCGACCGATGGACGCCTTCTTGCAGGACCTGCTGTCCAGCGTGATCGGACAGGGCGAGGACACCAGCGCTCACCTGCGCGAGGCGGCCCTTCAGGGCGGGCGCAGTCTGTTCGACGGTCTGAAACGCCGGGCCAAGACGATCATCGCCTCGGCAGTGGCCGAAACGCAGGCGCGTGAACAGGCGCAGAATGCGGCGTCCCCGCAGGACTTCCGCAGTGAACCGGACCCCCGCAACGTTCATCCCCAGACCACTCCACCCCACTCCACTCCACCGCAGGCCACTCCACCGCAGGCCACTCCACCGCAGACCACACCCGTGCAGGACCCGGAGGACAAGACCCATGACTGAACCCCGTGAACAGGAACTGCTGCCCGCCGCCGTCCCCGGCACCGGTAAAAAGCCCGACACGAAGATCGACACCCGTCGACAGGCCGCCGGCCACGGCGCGGACCTGCCCACGACCCCACCGCCGATCACCCGTGAGGAGCGCCAGGAGATCACCAACAACGTCCGCCTGACCTTGCAGGCGATCATGCGCGACGAACCGGCCGACGTGGAGAAGAAGCTGCGCTCCATTCGCGAAGAGCAGAACATGCGGGCCCGCGACCGCATGGCGAACAACCACGAGGCCAGCAGCGCCCTGATGCAGCGCCGGCTCGGCAGCTACCAGAGCAGCACACTGCGGACCGAACTGCCCGGCGTGATGATGCGGATGCGCAACCTCGATCCGAAGCAGAGTCAGGGCGTGGTCGGACGGGCGATGCAACTGGTCAGCCGGGTGCCGCTGCTGAACAAGGTGCAGCGCGAGGTGAACCGCCACCAGACGGCCGAGCAGGCGCTGGACGGCATCACCTCCGCACTGGACCGGCACCAGCAGGCGCTGGAGAAAGACCTTGAGGACATGAACGGCTACCGTGACCACCTGATCGAGGCCAAGACGCAGACCTACGAGGAAATCGAGACCGGCAAGGTGATGCTCGAGATCGTCGAGCAGACGCTCAAGGAAGAGACACTGAACCCCGAGTGGCGCACCATGTTCGAGGACCAGCTGGTCACGCCGCTCAAGCGTCAGATCATGGACATGGAAACCAACCTGGCGGTGCTGCAGCAGACGCTGGTCGGCAACGACCTGATCATGGTCTCCAACCGCAACCTCTCGGACGGCCTTCAGCGGGCGCGCACCACCGGCGTCATGGCACTCAAGCAGGCGCTGTACCAGTCCTCGGCCATCGAGGAGCAGATGGCGGCCGTCAGTGTCGCCGACATGTTGCAGCAGAACACCGAGCGGGTCCTGGTGGAGAATGCCGTGAACCTCCAGAAGACCAGCAAAAAGATCAACCAGCGCAACACCCGCAGCGTCATCAGCGTCACGGTGCTCGAACAGGTGGACCGCGCGATGCAGCAACTGGACGCCGACTCCAGCCAGCAGATGCGCGAACAGGGCCGCCTGCTCGATGACGAGTCCAGGCGCCTGAACGCCCTGATCACCCGCAGCGAGGAACGCGGACGACAGTTGACGGCCAGCCGCGCCCTGGCGGACACCGCCCAGGCGGGCGCCCTGCCGAGCAGCACCCGGCCGCAGGACAGCCGGTCGTCCTGACACGGGCACCCTGACCTCAGGGCCTTGAAAACACCACAGGGAGGGGGAACGCACGGACGTCCGTGCGTTCCCCCTCCCTGTGTCGGATCTCGGTATCGGCGTGCCCGCTGGCGGCCTACCCGGCCGATTCCAGTGCCCCCGGCGACTGAGCACCCGGCGACTGAGCACCCGGCGACTGGCCGGACACCAGGCAGGCGAGCAGCGAGGCGGGGTCGTCGCTGACCAGCATCGTTCCGGACGTCACGTCCGCTTCGCTGGACCCCACCTGGGAAACGCCCTCAGGCAGGACCGGCGGCAGGGAACGCCCGCCAGGCAGCCAGCCGTAACACCGCCGCGCCGGTGGAGAGAGGCCGACCACCGGCCGCCCGAGGCGGTGGGCGAGGTACGCCCGTTCGAGCGAGTAGCCGCGGGCTTCCAGGATCAGCGCCGCACTGCCGGACGCGTCCGGCAGGGTCCGCACCCGTTCGGTCACCACGCGGGTGCGGGCGTGCGAGTCGAGCGTGAATTCGACCTGCAATGCCGTATCGACCAGCGACCAGGCTTTGACGATCCGGGTGAGCGAGATGCGCAGCGCCTGGTCGTCCCTGGGACCCAGGTCCTGTCCGTGCAGCAGCGCGTCCCGGCCGCCCGTGGGTGCCTGGACCGCTTCGGCCACCGCCGTGTCGACCGGGACGCCGGGGCGAAGCACCCGGCGGGTCACGAACACCTGCCGCAGCAGACCGCCGCCGACCACCACGTCCGCCAGGTACGCCTGTCCACTGCTCGGCGGTTCGGCCCACAGGGCCGCTCCAGCGAGCGGAGACGCCGCCAGCAGCTTCAGCGTCTGCTGGAGCGACGCCGCGTCCGCACAATGCAGGGCCGGGAGGTCCAGGGTCAGGTCGTTGAACCTCAGGGTCAGTGGCCCCTGCAGGCCGCTCAGGTCGTGGCGCAGCGCCTCCCTGGCCGCGCCCAGCAGTTCCCCCGGGGGCGGCAGGGGAATCTGAAACCGGTCGAACAGCACCCGCATCACCCGCAGGTCCGAGCGGCTGGCCACTTCCGACTGGACATTATGCGGCAGCCCCACCCGCGCGGCGAGGCGGTCGGCGAACGGCACCGCCGCCAGACTGCCGGGCACCACCGCCCGCAGGTCGTGACCGCGCAGCAGGCTGGCCGCCCGGTCGATGTCCGCCGAGACCGGACCGGCAGACACCGAACCGGCAGAAGTGGGCGGCAGGTCCGGCCCGGACAGCACCAGGGCGAACCCCTGCACCTCTCCGAAGGCTTCCGGGTCCGGGGCCAGCAGGCCGGCCGCGACGCCCAGGGCCTCACAGTCACGCCGGAACCGGCGAACCTGCGAAGCCTGCCGGGGAGAGACCAGGAGCGCGAGCGGAGAGGGAAACGCGGGCATCGGCACGCCTGAGCCTATCAGCAGACCACCGGAACACGTCAAGGACGCGGCGTGTTGCGCCGCGTCCCTGAGATCGGTTCCGCCGGGAAGGTGCGCCCTGGCGTCAGTTCCGGCGCCGGGACAGCAGGGCGCGCACCCGGTCTTGCAGGGAGGCCCCGCGTTCGGTGGGGTGTTGACCCGGGCGTTGGGCAACGTCGCTCTTCCCGCCGGTCCCGACCACCCTGGACCCCGGCAGGCCCGGTCCGGAAAGGGCACCCGGATGGGCCTGGACGGACGCCGCTTCCGCCTGCCCGAGGCGCCCGGCCAGCAGCTCGCGCATCAGCAGCGCGTCGAGCATGCCCAGCGGCACCGTGCCGGCGGGCGGCAGGTCATAGGTGGATACCGAACGCACGTCGATCACCCCGGACCCCCGGTGGGCGAGCAACCCCGAGAACGCGTCCTGTCCCTGCAGCTTGCCGTATTCCACCCGCACCACGTTCCGGTCGGCATTCAGGTGCACCCGGCCGATCAGCCGGGTCCCGTCCAGCACCTGAATCCAGTGGTCCTGACGGCTGACCGAGAACAGTTGCAGCACGTCCAGAAACGACACGCTCCCCAGTTCCGCACGGAAGGCCGTCCGGTGATCCGGTGGCGGCAGGTCCTCGACCAGGGCCAGCGCGGCGTTCAGGTCGGCCTCCACCGCGAAGCGCACGGGCGGCACCACCGCTTCGTCCTCCTGGGTGGCGAATTTCATCATCAGCGACTCGCCGCTCTCATCGAGCGAGCGCCGGGGCTGTGCCGGCGGGTCGGCGTACAGCCGGAAGCGTCCGCCCTCCTGCATGAACAGCTTGCGAAACGCTTTCGGTCCGGCCTGGGCACCGGTCATGCGCACCGGCCTGAACATGATGTCCAGCGGCGTGCCCTGCTCGAAGTACAGCGTGAAGGTGCCGGCGAGCGTCTCGAGTTCCCACGACAGGCGCTCGCTGCGCGAACAGACGAAGCGGAACAGGTCCGGCAGCGAATCGTGGGTGAAGCGGCCCTCGATCAGGGTGGGATGGCCCGCCGGAACGCTCGACCAGACGGGCGTGGCGGGTTCTGCGGCTTTCGGCCGACCGGCGTGGTCGGGGGTCAGGGTGGATTCGTCGGATGGGTGGTGGTTCAAGTGGAGGTCCTCCTTCCAGACTCTGGCCGTATGATCGGCGTTCCGGCAGACGGCCGCAAGGCCCCCGAACGCGGGCGTGCCCCGGGTCACCTGCACCCCCGACCGGCGCGTGCACACAGGGGCCACTGGTGGCGGCAGAATAGACGGCATGCCTGCTTCCAGAAGCGCGGCCGCCGTTCATGAACGCCCGGCCATCCAGACCCCGTCCGCTCCCGGTCCCGCCGCCTCCCGCGCCGCGCCACGGACGTCCACCCCGAGCGACGGCAGCCAGCGCGCCGAGCGGATGCGGCAGACCATCCAGGCGCGGACCGCAGAACTGACCGCTCAGTTCATGGCCGACCCCGACCATGAACGCCTGTGGGACCGCAAGGACCTTCAACGCGAATTCGGCATCGGCGTCGCCCAGGCCAACCTGCTGATCGACGCGCTGCTCGAAGCCAGCGTGATCGCCACCACCCAGAAGGCGGGCAGCATCCTGGTGTACTACACGCGCGCCTCGCACGGCCTGCCGCCCAGCAGCACCTGGAGCGAGGCTGAGGCCCCCCAGCAGGCGGCCCCCGGCGGTCCGGCGCGACCTGAGCGGGCGTGGCCCACGTGGGCCGGCCGGGAGACCAGCCTCCCGGTCCACCGGCAGGGCGGCGCGGTCCCGTCCGCCCCGCCGGCCCCGGTGCCGCCCCCGCGTCCGGTGGAGCCCCTGGAACAGGCGCTCGACTCGGTCCGGACGCTGCTGCTCGGCAAGAGCGGCGAGACGGCCGCCGGCCTCGCCCGGTTGTCGAACCGCCCGGAGGAGGAGGTGACGCGCCTGCTGTCTCATCTGATGGAGCGCGGCGAACTCCGGTTCGCGCAGATCGGCAACCTCCGCATCTTCAGCCTGCGGTCCAGGTGAACGGTCCTCAGAAAGAAATCCCCCGTCCCAGACGCGGCGCAGCCGCCAGTTCACGTCCCGCCGCGCCCCCCCCGGCCGGGGGGGTACACGATGTTCTCACACCACACATGGTCCTCCCCTGTCACAGTAAGGCATGATTGCACCCCAAATTCAGTTGCGACCAGGGTACGACAAGCGCATCGGTGCCGAACTCGATGTCCTGCTCCGCGAAACCGACATCCGGTACTGCGTCATCATGGACCGTCACGGCCTGATGCTCGCGCACCGGGAAGCCTCCTGGGCCCCGAAGCCTCCAGCCTACGACGTGATCGGCAGCCTGGTCGCCAGCAACGCCGCGTCGATCAACGCGCTCGGCGAGCTGCTGGGAGACGGCGCGATGTCCGAGCAGATCCACAAGGGTGAGAAGGGCGTGGTGTACATCGAGTCGGTCGGGACCAAATGCCTGCTGTTCATGATCTTCGACGTCAGCGTCAGCACCGGTCACGTGCGCGTGATGGCGAAGAAGACCATCAAGACCCTCGAGGAGATGCTCGAGAAGATGGAAGCGGAGCCGATGCCCAAGCTGGAAGCGAACTTCAACATGGAAGCGAACAGCCTGCTGGACGCCGTTCTCGGCTCGCTCAACGACTGAGACCGTACCCGGAGCGACAGGAGAACCCGAGCATGAGTACCATCAACTTTGCGGCCCGTGAAATCAACTGCAAGATCGTCTACTACGGTCCCGGCATGTCCGGCAAGACCACCAACCTCAAGCAGGTGTTCACCAAGGTCCCCGGCCACCTGCGCGGCGACATGATCTCCCTGGCGACCGAGGACGAGCGCACGCTGTTCTTCGACTTCCTGCCGCTCGACCTCGGCAGCGTGCAGGGCTTCAAGACCAGGTTCCACCTCTACACCGTGCCGGGACAGACCTTCTACAACGCCAGCCGCAAGCTGATCCTGCGCGGCGTGGACGGCATCGTGTTCGTGGCCGACAGTACCCCCGCCCGGCTGCGCGCCAACGCCGAGAGCATGCGCAACCTGCGGGAGAACCTGCTCGAACACGGCCTCGACCTGAAGAACATCCCGATGATTTTGCAGATCAACAAGCGCGACGTGGAGAACGCGCTGAGTGTCGACATGATTCGCATGGTCATCGACCCCAAGAAGGAACTGATGATCATCGAAGCCAGCGCCCACGAGGGCAAAGGCGTCTTCGAGACGCTGAAGGCCGTCAGCAAACTGGTGCTCGAACGGCTGTCACAGCCGACCTGAACGACAGGCCGGACAGGACCCCGGGCGCGGCGGAGAAGGTCTCCGCCGCGCCCGGTCCTGTTTGCGTCCGGCCCCCCTGAAGGCCCCCTCCCGGGGCGCAGACGATACAGACCTGCTACAGTCAAATCAGCCTCATATCCGACTCACCCGAATCCCAGAATACCGGTCCCAGCTTCCCGTCCGCCCCGCCCACCCCGCTTCTCTGCACGCACACGTTTTCAAGGAGTTTCATGAACGGTCCTCTTTCCCGGCGTTCCCCGAACGAGATTCGCCCAGGCGTCCTTCACACCCTCGGCGTTTCCCTGCTGCTCGCCCTCGCCGCCGGTGCCGCCCCCGCCTTCGCTGCGGGCACCACCGCAGGCACGGTGATCACCAACGTCGCCGAGGCCACGTTCGAGGACCCCTCCACCGGCGTTCAGAGCCAGCCGGTCCCGTCCAACACCGTGACCGCCACGGTGCTGCCGCTGGCCGCCGCGGACTTCGTCTACGCCGGGGCCGCAAACCCGGTCAACAACGACGGCACCGGACCTGGGACGGCCGACCCCAACTTCCGCCGCACCGGCGTGGCCCCCGGTCAGACGGTGGACACCATTTACACGCTGCTGAACAACGGCAACATTCCGAACTACACCGTCACGCTCAACGACACCCCGCTCAACAACCCGAGTGGCGTGCAGGTGCAGTATTTCCTGGCCACCGACATCCTCTTCGGCACACCGCTGAGCACCGTGACGCTGCCCGCATCCGGTCAGGTGGACATCGTGCAGCGGGTGACCGTGCCGGCGAACGCCACGCCCGGCACCGTGATCTCGGTCAGCCCCTACGTCACCGCTCCCGCCGGACAGTTCGGCCCGGACGCCTACGCGGCCGTGGACGAAACGAACAACGTCAACGTCCCGCCCACCCCGGTTCAGAACCGTGACTTCGAGTTTACCGACATCGTGATCTTCAACCCGAACCTCTACAACGGCCCGAGCGGCCCCACCAGCGCCCAGACCCCGACCACGCCCTCCGCGCCGCTCGGCAACGTGGTGGTCCCGCCGACCCAGAACGCCGCCGTGCCGACCAACCCGGTCTCGCCGCCCAGCACGCCCGCTGATCCCAGCGACCCCACCCTGCCCGGGCGGGTGGACGTGAACAACACCAGCGGCATCGACACCGCCATCACCCAAGTCGGCAACCGGCAGAACGCCTACCCGGCCTACGGACAGGGGAAGGTCACCTTCCAGAATTACGTCGCCACCCCGAGCGACCCGGCCACCCCGGCCCAGCCGATCTACCTCTTCCCCGCCGACGCGGCAGGCAACCCGACCGGCACTTACGCCGGCAACGGTCACTTCACGGTGAACACCCCGAACGGCCCGGTGGACGTGACCTTCACCGACGGACTCAACGTGCCTCTCCCGTTGACTGTCAACCCGGCCAACGGGCAGCTGTACCCGACCGTGTTCCTCCCCGCCGGCGGTGACCTGTTCGGCTACCGCACGGTCGTCACCCAGGTCAACCCGTCCGCCCTGACCAACCCGCAGCCGGTCGTCATCAGCGTCGGCGCCGATTCGGGCCTGGACGCCGACGCGACCAGCAACGCCGCCACCACGGACGCGGTCTTCAATCCGCAGGCGGTGTTCGGCGACGTGGCCGGCGCCACTGCCGACCCCGCGCTGATCGGCCCCGGCAACCTGGCCCAGCCGGTGGTCCCCGGCCAGCCGGCCGCGCAGGGCGCTCCGAATACCGCCGCCGCCACCGACAGCAGCGCGGTCTTCCCGATGAGACTGATCAACACCGGCACCTACAACGACACCTTCACCCTCAGCGGCAGCGTGGCCGTGCCGCTGGCGGACGGCACCATCGTCGCCGTCCCGGTGCGCTACACCGACGCAGCGGGAACGCCCCTGCCCACCGGCACCACGCCCAACACCTTCATCTCGCCGCTGGTCGCCGTGGGTACTGCGGTCACCATCTACGCGGTGGTCGACGTGCCCGCCGGCGCCGCACCGACCGCCGGAACGCCGCTGATCGTCTCCCAGACGGCCTTTGGCAACTACAGCCGACAGACCCTGCAGGACACGAATGACCAGATCACCGTGCCGATCATCGGCAGCGCCGCGCCGGTCAAGTCGGTCAGCCCGGCAAGGGCCGCGCCTGGGCAGGCCCTGACCTACACGATCATGGCGAAAAATAACTACAACGTTGGATTGCGGAACTACGTCGTGGAAGATGCGACTGGCCCGAACAGCAACGTCTTCACCTACGCCAGGTACAGCAGCGTCGGCGTCACCCTGAACGCCGTGGCCGCCGCCGCCGGGAGCGTGGTGTACAGCTTCAACGGTGGCCCCTGGACGACAACCCCCGTCTCGAGCATCCCGCCCGAGCAGGTGTTCTCGGTGCGCGTCGGCCTGAACACCGACCTCAACACCAGCATGACGGCCAACGACGTCCTGCCGGTCGGCGCGGAGCTGACCGAGACCCTGGTGGTGATCGTCCGGTGAAGCCCGCCCGCCTCCTGCTCTTCCCGCTGCTGCTGGCCTCCGCCTCGGCGGTCGGAACTCCCGCCAACACGGTCATCACCAACCAGGCCACCGCCACGGCGGAACCGCTCAACCCCGGCGATCCCCGCCTGAACCTGCCGTCGAACATCGTGCAGGCCACGGTGGCGTCCGTCTGTGCACCGTCGCTGAGCGCGGCGGGCAGCGTCCTGCAGCCGGGTCAGAGTCAGACGCTGCTGCCCGGCGACACCGCGCAGTTCGTCTACACCCTCACCAACAGCGGCAACATCGCCTCGACCTTCAACCTCTCGACCACCTTCCCAGCCGGCGGCGCCTTCATCGCTGATCCGGTGGCGTACTACCAGGACAGCAACGGCAACGGCGTGCTCGACGCAGCCGAACAGACCACCCCGGTCACGGCCGTCACCCTGGCCGCCGACGCCAGCGTCACGCTCTTCCTCCTGGCCGGCACCTCGGAGCAGAACCGCGGCGACGCCTTCGTCGACCCGGTGGTCTCCTGCGTGCTCGGGGCCGACACCGTCACGCCGCCGACCAGCGGCCACGTGGCGAGACTGCGGGTCGGGGAGCCCCCGGCCGTCACGGTCAGCAAGACCTTCAGCCCCGCGCTCATCAAGCCGGGCGACACCACCACCGTCACCGTCACCGCCCGCAACGACGGGCAGGGAGCGTCCGGGGCCCTGATCCTGAAAGACACCCTGACGGCCCTCGCCACCCAGGGCCTGCGGTTCGTCCAGGGCAGCGCGTCGGCCAGCCTCAGCGGCGGCGGCAGTGTCGCGCCGCAGTACAGCCAGGACGGCGTGAACTACCAGTTCGCGGAGACCGACCCGGTGCTCGGCGTGCAGGCCAGCGTGCCGGCCCTCGCCCCGGCGCAGAGCCTGACATTGACCTTCAAGATGATCGCCGGCCCCGAGGCCGAGAACCAGGCGATCACCAACACGGCCGTCGCCAGCACCTCCGGGAAGGACACCACCGGCAGCGCCACGCTGCAGGTCCGGTACACCCCCGGCGTGCAGCTCGGCCCCATCGGCCACCCGGACGCGGCGGAAGGGACCGACGCGGACCGCCAGACCCGGGCCTTCGCGGTCAAGGGAGAGTTGATCTGCTTCGACCACACGCTGCTCAACAGCGGCGACGTGGCCGACCGCTTCACCCTCGGCACGCAGCTGAGCGGCGCGGACGCCACGGTGACCTACAGAGACGCCTCGGGCGCGCCGCTGGCCCAGCCGGTCACCCTGGTCCCCGGTGCCTCGACCACCGTGCAGGTCTGCTACACCGTCACCAGCGCCGGGAGCAGCCTGAGCGCCACCGTGACCGCCACTGGCACACGCGGCGAGAGCAACGCGACCCAGGACCTGATCGCACGCATCGAGACGGCCCGGCCCACGCTGCTCAAGACGGTCGACCGGGAAGGCACCCGCGCTCCGGGTGACCTGATGACCTACACCCTGCGGGCCAGCAATCCCTACCAGGGCCCGCTGACCGCGCTGACCTACACCGACACCCTGCCCGCCGGCGTGGAGTTCGTCTCGGCCGATCAAGGCGGCACCTACGACGCAGCCACCCGCACCGTCACCTGGACCCTGCCGACCCTGGCCCAGGACACGGCCGCCTCGGTGCACGTAACCGTCAAGGTCAGCGCCGCTGACGCCGACGACACCCGCCTCGACAACACCTTCGCCCTGACCAGCAGCGAGGTGCCGACTCCTACCACCTCGAACACCGTCACCAACACCGTCTGGTCGGCCCCGCTGATCATCACCAAGGCGGCGTCCAACCTCACGCCCGGCCTCGGCGAGACCGAGACGTACACCGTCACGGTGAAGAACGCCTCCCAGACGGCCGACCTGCCGGCGCTGACCGTCACCGACAGCATGCCGATCGGCCTGGAGTACCGCCCCGGCAGCAGCACCCTGGCCGGGAAGCCGGTGGCCGACCCGCAGGTCAGCGGAACGGTCCAGACCGGACAGACCCTGACCTACACCGGTCTCCCCCTGGCCCACGGGCAGACCCTGACGCTGACCTACGGCGCGCGCCTCACCCCGCTCGCTGCCAGCAGCCTGGTCAACACCGTCACCGCCAAAGCGATTTCAGCCAACGCCGCGACGATCACCAGCAACACCGCCCAGAGCAAGGTCACGGTGCAGCTGCAGGGCTTCGCGCCGATCGGCGACATTGTCGGCATGGTGTACCTCGACCAGGACAGCGACAAGCGCTTCGATCCGGCGGTGGACGTGCCGGTGGCCGGTGCCCGCATCCTGCTGGCCGGTGGCCGCAGCGTCCTCACCGACGCCCTCGGGCGCTACCACTTCGCCCAGGTGCGGTACGGCGAGCAGGCACTCAAACTCGACCCGTCCTCGGTGCCGCGCCGCGCCGTCTCGATGCCACAGGACCTGGGTCGGCCCGGCACCCGCACCGTCACGCTCACCGGCCTGACCGGACTGGACTTCCCGCTGGCGGCGCTGAGCGGCCAGATCAGCGTGCTGCGCCGCACCACCCTGACCATCGGGTCGTTCACCGCCCTGAAGACCGTATACCGCACCGGCACGGCCTACCACGAGGTGCTGACCCTCAACACCCCGGTGACGCTGGACGGCTTCTCGCTGAGCGATCCGCTCCCCGCCGGGGCCATTTACACCGCGCCGCTCACCGCCCTGCCCGCCACGCTGCCGGCCGGTGAGACGGTGCTCACCTCCGACTACACCTTCGACGGCAGCCCTGGCGCGGCCGTGACCGACCCGACCGCCACCTGGAGCCAGAAATGACGCGCAACAAGAGAACCCTCCCGCTCGGCGCGGCGCTGCTCGGTCTGCTGCTGTCCGCAGCGCAGGCCCAGACCACCACGCCCGTCCTACCGATCACCCCCGACAGTGCCGGCATCCGCACCTCGCTGCCGCTCACCAGCGTCGGGGACAAGCTGCTGTGGTCGGTCGGCGACCAGACCCTGACCCTCACCGTGCGCCGGGCCGGACCGGTCAAGCTCGACCTGTACAGCCCGCAGCTCGACCCGGCCGACTACCGTGCCGACACCTACTACGGTGACGAGACCTACGACAAGAAGGGGGTCAGCACCGCCTTCGAGTTGGTGAACGCGGACGGGCAGACGGTGGCGACACGCACCTACCAGCCGGGCGCCCAGACCTGGGACACCCTGTTCGACCTGCCGCTCGCCGCCGGCACCTACAGCCTGCGGGCCAGCACCTCCGGCAACGGCAAGAACACCTTCGCGCTGCGCCTCTCCGCCGCCTCGGCCTCGGTAAGTGCCGACCACCTGGCGGTGAACGTCCACAGCCGCGCCTTCGTGCCGGTGCTCGACATCACCACCGACGGCCCTGGCTACGCGCTGGACCTCTACGACGGCGACGGTGCGGGCGAACTTGAAGCCCAGCTGCGCGCCGACGACGGCACCCTGACGCCGCTGCAGGTCAGCGCCCAGCGCGGCACGGTCCGCCTGTCGCTGCCGGACATGGCCGGGCACTACACCGTCGAGCTGCGTCAACCGGACACGGCGAAGCAGTACAGCAACACGGTCGGTTTCACCCTGATCAGGAGTGGCGCGCCGGCCAGCGTCACGCTCACCAGCGTGGACACCCTCGGCCTGCTCAACACCGAGGCCCGCCTGCTGCTGCCCACCGGTCCGGTGCCGGTCAGCGTGCCGGTCACCATCGGCGACGAGACCATCACCGCCCTGCCCAGCACCGAGCGCCGCCCGGCCGGCACCTACCCGGTCCGCGTGGCCCCGATGGCCGGCGCGGAGATCGGCGCACCGGAGACCGTCACGGTCAAGGCCGGAACGACCAGCACCGTCCGGGTCGAGGTCACCCCGAAGGTCGACCTGTCGCTGGAAAACCAGTCCGGCGTCGTCTGTGTCGGTGATCCGGTCCGGCTGCTGGCTGAGGCCACCACCGGGTACGCCGGTGACCTGCAGGGCACCCTGAGCCTGGAGGCACCCGGTCTGGAAGTGCAGGACGACGGCATGCCCGACAGCGGCACCTTCAACGCCGCGCAGGCGCTGCAGGAGGCCCAGACGTTCATCGCCGACCAGCCGGGCATGTTCACCGTCACGGCGAAACTGGCCCCCTGGGGGCTGAGCAAGACGCTCAGCGTCACGGTCGCCAGCGCGGGCGAGGCGAACTGCCCGGTCGCCACGGTGGTCACCCCGGTGGTCGAGACGCCAGTGGTGGTCACCCCGCCCGTGGTGGAGACGCCCGTGGTCGTCGCACCCCCGGCGCCCCTGCCCACCGCCGCCCGCACGTCGACGGTCACCCTGCCGTTCAGCAGCGGCCAGACGGCCAGCAGCAGCACCTCCCTCACCGTGGTGCACCGCATCCCGGCCGGAGCGAGCTACGTGGTCGGCAGCAGCAAACTGGACGGCCGGGCCATCCCCGACCCGCGCGTGCTGCCGTCCGGCGAGGTCGCCTGGACGCTCAGCGGCGTCGCCAACGGCACCGTCAGCTACGACCTGGACCACCAGGACGTGCTGCCCGCCCTGGCCGACCCGGCGCTGATCCTCTCGGAAGGCACGACGCTTCAGACCCTGCAGGGCAAGGTGAGCGCGGCGGATATGGACAAGATCAACACTGGCCCCAAGGTCAGCACCGAACAGGCCGAACCCACCTCCGCTCCCCGCACCAACCCCGGCGCCCTGGCCCTGCCGCTCGACGGCTCAGTGTTCCGCGACCGCGACCGCATCGGCTTGACCGTCGTGACCCCGAAGGGCGACACCCGGGTACCCTCGGTCAACGGTGTGGCCCTGACCAGCGACCTGGTCTCCAGCCGCAGCGAGGACGAGAACGGCACCGTCACCACCAGCTACCTCGGCGTGCCGATCACGACCGGCCGCAACGTGCTGAGCCTCGGCAGCGAGACGGTCACCGTGACGCTCGCCGGGCCGACCACCCGCCTGGAGTTCACCCCGGTCAGCCTGCTGGCCGACGGCCGCACCCCGGTCCGCCTGCGCGTCACCGCGTTCGATGCGGCGGGCGTGCCGAGCGGAAGCCGCTTTCTGCACATCGAGACCAGCCCCGAGCCCCTCACCCCGGACGCCGACCCCGGCGACAGCGGCTATCAGATCGCCCTCAAGGACGGCGTGGGCGAGATCGTGCTGACCCCGCAGGCGCTGCCGGGCAACATCACGGTCCGCGCCCTAGTGGACAGTCAGTACGTCCGGCAGAGCTACGACCTGACGCCCAGTGGCCAGTCCCTCGGCGTGGCGGTGGGCAGCGTCACCGTCAGCTTCCCCGGCGAGAACGGGTCGGGCATCGGCGCGCCGGTGGTCACCGCCCAGGGCCGCGCGAGTTACCAGGGTCCGCTCGGCGGCGGCGCCCTGAGCCTCGCGGCCGACAGCGCCGGCCTGAGCGTGCCGGTCGATCCGCTGCTCCGGTACCCCGGCTACGGCGACGCCAGCCAGGAAGGAACGGCGCTGACCGGCCTCGACCCGGTGGCCCTCAGCTACGACCGGCCCGGCTTCCGGGTGCAGTACCGCCAAGGCCCGCTGCCGGTCACTGTCTTCGACCTCGGCACCAACCTGACCGCGCTCTCCGGCACGCTCGGTGACCCGGACGGCTTCAGCGTCTCCGGGTACGTCGCCGCTGTCCCGGGCGACCTGAAGAGCGAGACGCTGACCCCCGACGGCACCCGCCTGCTGAGGCTCGCCCAGGGCGACCTGATTCCCAACAGCGAGTCGGTGACGCTGATCCACAGCCGGCTGGGGCTGGAAGTGAAGCGCGAGACGCTGGTGCAGAACGTGGACTACACGCTCGACCCGGTGTCCGGCGTGATCACCCTGATCCGCGGCCTCTCCCCCACCGACGGAACCCTGGACGACCTCCAGGTGCTGGTCAGCTACCGCCTCCTGGATGCGAACGCCGGTCGCCGGATCGCCGGTGGCGGGCAGGTGCAGGCGGTCCTTGGCAACCTGACCCTGGCCGCGGCGGTCGTCTCGCAGGACGGCGTGTTCACCAGCGGCGTGCGGGCGAGGTACGACGACGGCTTGGCCAGAGGCAGCCTGCGGGTGGCCTACGCGAATGGCCTGCAGGTGCTCGGCGACTTCACCGTCCGGGCACCGAACACGGTCGCCGTTGCGACCCTGAGCAGCCAGGACGGCAGTTATAACGGCCTGAACGGCACGTCCAGCGGGACGGTGTTCCGCGCCCACCTGGAGCAGAAGCTGAGCGTGAATCTCAGCGCGGTCCTGGACGGCGAGTACCACAACCTGCCGCAGGGAGTGAGCACCGACACCGACCTGAGCGGCACGCCGTTCTACAGCAGCCCGCTCACCGACGCCAACGTCACCGACACCCGGGGCGGCAGCGTCTCGGGACTCGGCAAGTTCCAGTACGGCACGTTCAGCGTCGGGGCCGGTGCGCGCTACGCCTTCGGCGACGTGAACGGTCTGGCCGTGATCGGCAGCGCCGGGTATCACGACGCCGGCGTGGACGTGGACCTGACGCACGCCCAGCCGGTCAGCGGCAACCTGCTGCCGGTCACGGTGCTGCAGGGCCGGGTCCGCATCGGCCGCGCCGGGGGTCAGGGCGCGGTCTTCGGCGTGCAGGACCAGTACACCTGGGGCGGCGACAACCTCGCCACCGTCTCGCTCGGCACCGACTTCAGCGGTGTGGGCCTAGCAAACACCAACTACGCGGTCAGCTACCAGCTGCCCACCGCCAGTGGGGCCGGCAACCGCGCCCGCTTCGGGGCCGACACCAGCCTGCCGCTCGGCGGGGGCTTCACCGCCGGACTGCGCGGCGCGGCCCTGCGTGATTTCAGTGCCGGGCTGAACACCTACAGCGCCGGGGCCGACCTGCGCTACGCCGGAACCGGTCTGCAGGCCAGTCTGGGAGCAGACCTCGCCATGGACACGGTGTTCCACACCGTCCTGCACGGCGGCCTGAGCGGGCAGGTCACTGACCGGCTGTCGCTCAGCGCCGACGGCACGCTCGACCTGACGCAGGACGCCCCCGGCGGCCGCGCCGGACTCGGCTACGCCTACCGCTCCGGGCAGTTCAACAGCCTCGGCTACGCCCGCTACCGCAGCGGCAGCCTCGCCGGGGCCACCCCGGAGTTCACGGCCGGACTGAGCGCCGAGGCGCACGCGGAGAGCTACCGCGTCCAGGGCGGGGTCGATACTCGCCTGCTGCTGAACGACGCCGGCAGCTTCACCTGGCAGCCGGCGCTCGGCGGAACCTTCTACCTCGGCGACCGCTTCGGTGTGGGCGCCTGGGGCCGCGCACTGATTCAGCCGGGCAACACCGTCTACGGCTACGGCCTGGAACTTTCGGCCCGCGCCCTGCCCGGCACCTGGATCAGCGCCGGGTACAACTTCGCCGGCTTCGATGGCCTCACCTCCGGCACCGGCGTGCCGACCCGAGCGGGCCTGTATCTGCGCCTCGACCTCACCCTGGACACCGGAGACACCAAGTGATCAACATGAAGACCCTTCTCCTGCTCAGCGGACTGGCCCTCGGCACGCTCGCCCAGGCCGCCAGCAGCGTCCAGACCTCCCGGTTCACGGTCGGTGCGACGACCGGCGAGGTCCGCCAGGGCGAGACCGCCAACATCTTCCTGGCCGACAAGAACCAGGGACCGGACACGGCCACCAACACCGTGTTGACCTACACGCCCCCGACCACGCCGGGAATCACCGTCAACAGCGTGACCACCAGCCTCGGCGGCGTCTGTCTGCTCACGGCCGGGCAGTACGTCTGCCCGCCGGTTCCCACCGTCGGCGTGAACCAGACGGTGGAGGTCAAAGTCAACGTCACCGCCGCCCCGAACGCCGCCACCGGTCCGGTCGCCGGCTCGCTCAAAGCCGACTCGGACCAGTACAACCCCGGCAGCGGGGCGGGCGACCTGAAGTACAGCGTGTGGGGGGCGCCGGGTGTCTCCGGCGCGGCCGGCGACGCCTTCTGGTTCGCGTTCGACGGCACCTATGACGATCAGGGAGAAAAGAACGAGCCACCGACCAGCAGTCAGGGTCAACTGTCGGACCTGACCGGCAGCTGGCCAGTGAACGCCGCCAACCCGGTCGGGGCGTACAGCCAGAAATTCGACGACCCGAGCTACGGGTCCAGCGACAATCCCAACGACGCGGTGCTGCCGGCCTCGCCCACCCACCCGCTGCCGTACAACGCCTACGGCACCCAGCCGGGCACCGTGCAGGCAGCCAGCAACCAGTTCGTGCTCAAAACGCCGCCGAGCGTGCTGCTGCCGTTCGCTCCGCAGCAGAGCAGCCAGAACAACCGCCGGGTGTGGGAGGTGCGCAGCGGGTTCTACCTGGCGCAGCCGACCACCGTGTACGCCTGCGTCAGCGACAACGACGACGGCATGTACGTGGCGATCGACCCCGACCAGGGCGGTGGTGTGGTGGCCTTCAACGGCACCTACGCCATCGGCGCGGTGGATTCCACGCCCAGCACGCTGGCCGCCGGCTACCACGAGGTGGTCTACCGCATCTTCAACCGCAACAACCAGCGGCAGCCGTCCGGGAGCAACAGCGCCAACGGGTTCTCCTTCGAGACCGGCACCGCGCAGTTCGACGAGATCGGCCTCGGCACCGCGCCCAGCACCGGAGGCGCCGGGGCCTGCAGCACCGCCAACCACGACACCTTCACCCGCGTGGTCCCGACCGCCACCTTCACCGTGACCCCCGGCACCGACCTAGCGCTGACCAAGGCTGGCCCGGACTACTACAAGCCCGGACAACAGCTCGACTACGTGCTGAGCGTGCGGAACCTCGGCAGTGCGGCCAGCACCTACACGGTCACCGACACGCTGCCTTCCGGCACCGGCCTCATTGCGGCCGGCCAGGGCGGCACGTACGACCTCAACACCAACACGGTCACCTGGACCGGGGCCATCGCGGCGGGCGCCACGGTGACGCTCAACCTCAGCCTGCAGGGCCCCGATCAGGCGACCATCGACGGTCAGGCGACCCTGGCGCAGCTCACCAACACGGCGGAGGTGGCGTCCTCGCTCTCCGACGTCAACGGCTCGAACGACACGTCGAGCAGCCTGGCGCTGCTGATCGACCCGGTGCTCACCAAGCAGGCCGCCAACCTCACGGCCGGCACCGCTGCCGGAACCGACGTGCGCGCCCTGCCCGGCGCGAGCGTCGAATACTGCGTGACCGCCCGGAACCCCGGCATCAGCCTGAACGGGTTCGTGGTCAGCGACGCCGTGCCGGCCAACATGACGGCCGACCTGAACGGCTACGGCCCCGGCGTGGGCATTCAGGTGACGCGCGGTGGCGTGACCACCACCCGCACCAGCACCGCCGCCGACGCAGACGGCGGCCGCCTGGACACCAGCCTGCGCGTCGACCTCGGCACGCTCGCCAACCAGACGAGCGCCGTGGTGTGCTTCAAGGCCACCGTCAACTGAAAACGGACCACTGAACACCGGCAAGACCGCGCGGCCGTACCTTCCGGGGTATGGCCGCGCCGCTGTCGGTGGCCGCCCTCACCTGCACGCGCACTTCTCCCCAGCACGGCAAAAGTGAATGTGTGAGATGCTGGACAGGACCAGACCCAACCCATCCTCCCGCCGCCCCCCTGCCGAAGTGCCCGTTCTGTTGCCCAAAAAGGAACGCCATGTCAACGTCACGAACGCCCGTTCCACCCATTTCCTTCAGGACCGTCCCATGCGGGTGATGCGCTACCGGCACCTCGACACCGCGCCCGTCCAGGCGGCCTACGACCGCTTCAGGTCCGCCGTCGAATCGGGTGACCTGGCGGCGGCCAAGATCAAGAAGATGAAACCCACCGGGTACTACCGCGCCCGCCTGGACGACACCAACCGCCTGCTGCTCGAATTCAAGCTCTATGAGGGCAAGGTCGTCTGCCTGGTGCTCGAAGTCATCCTCCAGCACCGCTACGAACGCAGCCGCTTCCTGCGCGGCGCGGGCGTTCAGGAGGAGCACATCGAGGCGGCGCCCGACCTGCTGCCGGACGACCGGGTGGAAGCCCCGGCGGTCCAGTATCTGCATCCGACCGAACCGACCTTCCACCTGCTCGGTCAGGTGCTGTCCTTCGATGACGAGCAGCTCGGTGCCCTGACCGCTCCGCTGCCGCTGATGCTGATGGGCGGCGCAGGGTCCGGGAAGACCGCGCTGCTGCTCGAACGCCTGCGGGAGGAACCGCGCCCGGCACGGTACGTCACGCGTTCCGAACCGCTGGTCCGCCACGCCCGCAGCCTGCTGGAGGCCGAACAGGACCGTTCGGGACCACGGGGGAGCAGGTCCCCGGAGACGCCCGACCTGGAGGAGGTCACCTGCGTCAGCCTGCACGAACTGCTGGCCGCCACCGGGCCGCTGGGGGCCCAGGAACTGACGTACCCGGCCTTCGTGGACTGGTTCACCCGGCACCCGCTGCTGACCCGCTTCACCCGCCCGCGCCTGCTGCACGAGGAGTTCACCGGCGTCCTCGGAGCGCACGAGGACGGGCCGCTGACCTGGGAGCAGTACGCGGCCCTCGGGGTCCGGCAATCGCTCTACCCCGAGGAGGAGCGGCCGCACGCCTATCAGGCCTTCTGCGCCTACCGCGCCTGGCTTCAGGGCCCGGCGGCCGGGCGCTACTACGACCCGAACCTCGAAGCCTCGGCCCGCAGCGCCGCGGGCCGCTGGCCGGCGCGTCAGCAGACGCTCGCCATCGACGAAGTGCAGGACCTGTCCCCCGCCGTGCTGAAGTTCATTCTCGGCGGCCTGGACAGCCACCGGGTGCTGGTGGCGGGCGACGCCCACCAACTGGTCTACCCGGGCAGCTTCACCTGGGGAACCGTGCGCCGGATGCTGCCGCCTGGGACGGAAAGCAGCATTCACGTGCTGCACACCAACTTCCGGAACGCCGCCGCCGTGCGCGCCCTCGCGCAGCGCACCCTGCGCCTCAAGCACCGGAGGTTCGGTTCGGTCGAACGCGAGCACCCCACCCTGGCCCGACCGGACGCTGCAGCCGACCTGACGTCGCCGGAAGCGCTCAGCCGCATGACCGGTCAGGTGACGCTGGTGGCCCACTCCAGCGCCGGGGTCCAGGCGCTGCGGACGGCCGTGCAGGGCAATTCCAGGGCCGCCGTGCTGGTGCTGCGCGAGGAGGACCGCGCCGCCGCCTCGGACCTCTTCGGCACCCCGCTGGTCTTCAGCCTCGAAACGGCCAAAGGGCTCGAATACGACCACGTGGTGCTCTACCGCCTGATCGCGGCGGCAGGACCGGAATTCGTGGAGATCGCCGGCACAGTGACCGTCCAGGACCTCGAGGACGAAGTGACCCGTGGCCGCGCCCGCGACAAGCGCGACAAGACGCTCCACACCCACGGACCGCTGCTCAACAGCGTGTACGTCGGTCTGACCCGTGCCCGCCAGACCCTGACGCTGATCGAGGACCAGCCGGACCACCCGCTGCTGAACCTGCTGATTCCCCCGGAGACGCAGTGGCGAACGGACGCGCCGCCGCTGATGATCTCCGCGCCGTCCAGCCGGGGAGACTGGGAGCGTCAGGCCGTGCTGCTGCGCCTGCAGGGCCACGCCGAACAGGCGGACGATATTCACGCCAGGGGCCTCGGCTACCTGCCGGTGCCGTGGGACACCATGACACCGGGAAAGATGGCCGCGCTGATCGAGCAGGCCGCAAACCGCAAGGCGGGACTCAACAGCAAGCCGCTGCGGTATCTCAGCGCCTGGGTGCTGAACACCTATCAGACCTGGCTGTGCGAGATGCTGGCCTCCGTGCGCGGGGACCAGGACGCCAGGAAGATGATGGCCGGCAACTACACCACCCACCGGATGATCAACCTGACGACGCCCTGGCAGAACCTCTACGGCGGGGGCCTCAACCCGGCCGTCCTGACCCACACCGCGCAGTACGGCCCGAATCACCTGACCGAACGCGGCGACCCGGTGCTGATGACGGCGGCGGACGCCGGCAACGTCGAACTGGTCAAGCACCTGATCACCGCGGGCGCGGACCCCGGCCGCCCGGGCATGTTCGGGAGCACGCCGCACATGACGCTCCTGGTGCAGCCGCCGAAGCGGCTGAACAGCGAGCAGGTCCGAACACTCAAGGACCTGCTCGCCCCGGCGGGGGTGCGCTACCGGCTGCACGGCACCGAGCATCACCTGCCCACCGACAGCCTCTCCGGGGTGGTGCTCAACATCATCCTCTCGCAACTGAACTTGCTGTCGAGCTTCGACGACACGCAGATCGAGCAGGCGGCCGGGTTCTACTTCTTTCCCCAGAACGGCATCTTCGCCGGGCGAATGCGCGACGTCCTGCACCAGCCGGGCAACGAGGCGCACCGGCCGGTCCACCGGGCGGGTGAACCCGAACAGCCCTGGGGCACCTCCGCTGCTCACCTGGAACAGTTCGAGCAGTGGCTGCTCCAGCAGGCCAACGCGGAGGCCGGAGGCCACGGCCTGTGGGAGGTCGCCGGACAGGACGGACCCCGTGGCAGTCGCCCGGTGTTCATGCCGCACCGGGACCTCGAACTCCAGCAGGTGACGACCGACGCCGCCGGCCTGAAGCATGAACGCTGGGTCACGCTCGGTGAGCGCTTCGCCTCGCCGCTGATCGACCTGCCGCACACCCACCGCCCCCCCGCCCTGCCCCCGGTCTTCGCCGGGGATCAGCGGCCCGCGCCGCTCGGCCCGCCCGCACTGCACGAGAGTCCGGGCCCCGGCATCCGTTCGGTGTCCAGGCACCCCGACGCCGCCCAGGCCGAGCGGCGCTTCCGGGCGCAGTTCGCGCAGTTCCGGACAGGTCTGCCGATGGCCGATCAGGCGCGGCTGCTCGAGGAGGACGCCAACATGCTCTGGCACCTGATCGACGCCGAGGCGCTGGTGATGATCACCGACGTGAACGAATACCACGTCAACGCCCGCAGCGGCTGGTCGGGGGCGCTGCGGCAACTGCGCCGGCTGGTGCGGCACCGCCTGGTCCTGATCGCCCACAACGGCACGCTCGTACCGTTCTTCTCCTGCGGGGAGGAGGTGTACGTCTCCCGCGCCTGGGACGACGCCGTGCCCGAGAACCTGCGTGCCGTGGCCCGCTGGCAGCAGGGAGAGCGCCTGAACCCGGAAGACTGGTCTCCGGAAACACAGGAGTTCCTGCTGAGCTTCACGCTCGGGGCCGCGTTCGGCTGGAGCGAACGCCAGAGCGGTGAAGCTGAACGCGCCCTGTCCACCAGGCCGCCGGTGCCTGTCGCCCCGGACGAACAGGGCGACACCGGAACGGAGGCCGTCCTGACCCCAGCTCCGGACGCGGCCCCGGACGGCACGAAGACAGAACCGACCAGTCCGGAACCAGCCCGTCCGGAAGCGACCCGTCCGGAACCGGTGAGTCTGGAGACGAGCGTAGAAGCCGTACCCGCCCCGACTGACCTGCCGTCCCCGGCCCCGAGTTCCCCGAAAGCGCCCAAGGGGGCCTTCATGGCAACGCTTTCCAACGCCCTGAAGCAGACGAAAAAAGAGCGCCATGTCCTGAAATCCGTCATGGCGCAGCCCCAGGACCACGCCGGACGGGCGCCGGTCCACGCTATTCTGACGCCCCCGCTGCTCGAGGACCGGCGCCCGTTTCCCCTGAGCAGGCTGTCGACCGTGGTGGCGCCGGATGAGAACGGCCCCGAGGACCAGGACGCCGAACAGGACGACGCGCCCCTGACCGCTTCGGACCTGATCACCGAGGACCCGCTCCCCGACCTCGCTCCTGCTGGAGAGGCCACCCCGGACGCCTGTGCAGCACCGACCTCAACCGAGGACCCCAGGCTTCACGCCGACGGGGCCGCCCGTCTTCCGGGGGCCGCACCGTTCAGCCGGTTGCCGGTTCTCGCGCTGGACCGCTTCGTGGCGGCGCTCGGCACCCTCGAAGCGGTCATCACCGGAGACGAAGCGACGTTCCATGCCGCCGTCCAGCAGGCGGGCGCTCAGGCCGTCTTCTCGCAGGACCAGGAACAGCCGCGGCGCTGCTTCGCCTTCGTGCCGGGACTTCAGTTCACCTGGGACCCGCCGCAGGGAGACGTGACCAGGCAGACCTGTCCGGAACGCGGGGCGAACCCCGGCGAATCCGGACATTCCGACCCGACCCCGGTGGACTGGACTCAGGCGGCGGCGCGGGCGGGCGTCACGGTCGTGAGGGTCCACCACCTCAAGCGGGCCGCCGGACTCCCGGCCATCACCCTGACAGGGGGGCTGGAAGGCTTTTTCTCCGGCGTCGTGCGTCTCGGGTTTCCTCCGGTGGTCCAGGTCCCTCAGGACGGACCCGCCACGCTCCGCGCCTGCCTGCCGGGGCTGGTCCTCTGCTGGACGAACGCCCACTGACCAGCCCATCAGGCCAGGACCCGGACGGGCCCGGAGCACCACCCACACGAAACCGGCCCCGCAGACACCTTCAGTCTGCGGGGCCGGTCGGTTCAGGGGGAGGCACCAGCCATCGTTCAGCCGGCCGGTACCAGGTCGGCGTCCGTCGGCCCCGCTTCCGGACGCACGGCGGCCCAGGAGGCCACCGTCTGCCGGAGTCCCTCTTCCAGGGAGGTCAGGGTCTTCAGGGCCCGCTGGCAGGAACGCGGGTCGAGCACCGAACGCCCGATGTCTCCGGCCCGGACCCCGGTGGCCGTCCAGTTCAGGGAGCGGCCGCTCAGGCGGGCGAGCGTCTCGGCCAGGTACAGCGTCGACGTGGCCTCACCGGTGCAGACTTCCATCAGGTCCGGCAGACCACCGGAGGCGGCCAGCAGGTTCGCCCGGACCACGTCGCCCACGTACACGTAATCGCGCACGCAGCCGTCCTCGGAGGCGAAGTCTCCCGGACGGGCGTTGATCTGAATCGGCTGGCCGGAGAGCAACCGGTCGAGGAAGATGGCGACCACCCCCGCCTCCCCGTGCGGACTCTGTCCGGGACCGTAGACGTTGGCGTAGCGCAGTACCGTGCTCTGCAGGCCGTGCTGGACCCGGTAGGCTTCGAGGTAGGTCTCGGTCGCCAGCTTGCTGACCGCGTACGGACTGATCGGCCGCGCGGGCCAGTCGGCATTCGCTTGGGAGCCTTCCGGAACTTCACCGTGGATGGCCCCGCCGGACGACGCGAAGATCAGGTGCCCGGTGCCCGCCTCGCGCGCCGCCTCGAGCAGGTGGAGGCTGCCCATCACGTTGACCTCGGCGTCCTCGAACGGCCGCGCCACGCTCCGGGACACGCTGACCTGCGCCGCGTGGTGACTGATCACGTCCGGCCGCACGTGCAGCACTGTCTCCCGGACGGCGTCCCGGTCCCGCAGATCGACCTGATGGAGCGTCACGCCGTCTGGAAGCGTGACCGGACGGCCCGTGGAGAGGTTGTCCAGAACCGAAACCTCGAACCCCTCACCGAGGGCACCGTCAACGATATGGCGACCGATGAACCCGGCCCCGCCTGTAATCAGCATGCGTCGCATTCCTACAGCATACGGGTCAGGCACGGAGAACGCACGGAGAACGCACAGAGAACGCACGGAGAACGCACCTGGAGAATGCCCTGACCGGGTGGTGTCGGCCCGGTTCCCGCCCGGCGCGGTGTACGCTGACCTGGTGCCCTTCCTTCCGAGTTTCCACAGACGTCCTGCCCCACCGGTCCCGGAGCGTTTAGAACACCCGGCGCAGACCGGTGTCCGGCTGACCCTGGCGATGGCCGCGCTGCTCTGCTCGGCGCTGCTGCTGACGCGCGGCGTCCAGGCCCTGCGAGCGGACGCGCTGAGAACACAGGCAGACGCCCAGACGGCCGACCTGAACCTGGACGCCGCGCTCACCCTGTCCAGGCAGGCCACCCGGCTGACCCCGGACGATCCGGCCGCGTTCCTGGCGCTGGGACAGAGCACCCGGACCCTCTGGCATCTGCGCCGCCGGGACGACCTGCGCACAGCGGCGGTCGCCGCCTACGAACGCGCCGCGGCGCTGAGTCCCGCCGACCCCCAGGCGTTGTACGAGCAGGCGCGCATGTACAGCTTCGCCCGCCGATATCCCGAGGCCGTCCGCCTGCTGGGGCGGGCGCTCGAACGGGACCCGAACAACGCCGGCCTGGTGCTCGAACTCGCCCGTGATCAGGAGCAGGCCGGCCGCCTGGACGCGTCGAGGGCCAGCTACCGCCGCTGCCTGACCCTCGACGCGGTGCCCGAGTGCGACCGGAGTCTGGAGCGGTTGACCTCCGGCGCGGGCGTCCCCGTCCCCGTGCCGCAGGAGACGAAGTGAGCGGCATGCAACGGGCGGGCGAACGCCTGACCCTGATCCTGGCCGCCGCGGTGCTCGCCTGGGCACCGCTCGCCCAGGGCAGCACCTTCGGCTGGGGTGAGACCGGCCTGACGCTGCTCGGGGCGCTGAACCTGCTGAGCGGCGCGGTCCTGGCGATCTTCGTGCCCATCCGGACGGCGCTTCCCTGGGCCCGCCTGTGGGCCGGCGTGGCCGGGCTGCTGCTCGGCTGGATCTGGCTGAGTGTCCTGTGGGCTCCGGAGCGGCACGCGGCCATCACCACCGCCGGTACCTGGACGGCCGTCCTGACGGCCGCCATCAGTGCCGCGTGCCTCGCCACCACCCGGCGACGCCGGACGGCCCTGCTCACGGTCCTGGTCCTGACGGCCGCCGGTGCCGTGCTGCTGGCCGCCGGACAGCGGTACGGCCTGGTGGTGCCCGGCTTCACCCGTCAGGACCAGGTCAACCTGAGTGGACCGTTCTACAACCCCAGCCACTTCAGCGGGTTCCTGATCGGCACGGTCGCGCTGAGCTTCACCCTGCTGCTGCGCCGGCCGAACTGGACCACCCTGCCGCTCCTGGCGCTGCTGATCGCGGCCGAAGCCGTGAACCTGCACACCGACAGCAGCAGCATCCCCGCCGTGCTGCTCGCCACCGGGCTGCCGCTGCTGGTGTGGATCTGGACCCGCAGTCGCCTCGCCGGGGCGCTGCTGACCGCGCTCACCCTGCTCGGCGCGGCCGCCGTGACCACGCTGTTCTTTTCTCCTCAGGGCCAGGCGGTGTTCGCCCGCGAACAGGCCAGAATCGGACTGCACCGGGACTGGGGCTCCTTCCTGCAGCAGCGGGAGGCGGTGTGGTCCTACGGAACGCGCATGACGGCCGACCACCCGCTGCTCGGCACCGGCATCGGTCAGTTCCAGTCGCAGGCCGCCGGATACCGCCGCCCCGAACGCCGCGTCGGGTCCGGCATGGACCGCGCCGGGGTAAATTACGCCCACGACGACGCGCTCCAGATCAGCTCGGAACTCGGCTTCCCCGGTCTGCTGCTCTTCGCCCTGCTGCTGCTGCTCCCGCTGCGGCAGCGGCGCGGACTGGCCGCGCGGGCCTGGTGGGCGGCGCTGCCCGCCCTGCTCCTGGCCGGCATCTACGACGCCCACCTGACCGCCATTCCAGGAACGGCCGCCGGCATGCTGACCCTGGCCGCGCTGGCGGCAGGGAATCGCCGCGCGGAGCAGGTCCCGGAAGCACAGCCGCCAGAGACGGCCGCACCCACCCCCGACGCCACGCACGACCCCGCCCTACCTGAGTAAACTGAAGGCATGAAGCCTTATCTCGCCCTGCTCAGACACGTCCTCAGGACCGGCGAACCCAAAAGCGACCGCACCGGCACCGGTACCCACAGCGTGTTCAGCGCGGAGATGCGCTTCGACCTCGCAAACGGCTTTCCGCTGGTGACCACCAAGCACGTCTCGTTCAAAAACATCGTGGCCGAACTGCTGTGGTTCCTGCAGGGCGACACCAACGTCCGCACGCTGCAGACCCAGGGCGTCAAGATCTGGGACGAGTGGGCGAGAGAGGACGGCAGCCTCGGCCCGGTCTACGGCGCCCAGTGGCGCAGCTGGAAAACCGTGGACGACCGGGTGATCGACCAGATGAGTCAGGTGGTCGATCAGATCAGGGTGAACCCCGACTCCAGGCGGCTGATCGTCTCGGCCTGGAACGTCGGTGAGATCGAGCAGATGGCCCTGCCACCCTGCCACCTGCTGTTCCAGTTTTATGTCGTGAACGGCAGACTCTCCTGCAAGCTGATCCAGAGATCGGCCGATCTCTTTCTCGGCGTGCCGTACAACATCGCGTCCTACGCGCTGCTGACCATGATGGTCGCGCAGGTGACCGGCCTGCAGCCGGGCGAGTTCATCTGGTCAGGTGGAGACTGCCACATCTACGACAACCACGTCAGGCAGGTAAAGACACAACTGCGCCGCACGCCGCGTCCACTGCCGAAGGTGCACCTGAACCCGGAGATCACCGACCTGTTCGCCTTCACCCGCCAGGACATCACCCTGGAAGGCTACGACCCCCACCCGCCGATCAAGGCCCCGGTGGCAGTATGAGACCGGCCGTCACCTTCGTGGCCGCCATGACCGACCCCGGCCGGGTGATCGGAAAAGACCGGACCCTGCCGTGGTCGCTGCCGGCGGACCTCGCCCACTTCCGCCGCGTGACGGTCGGCAAGCCGGTCGTCATGGGCCGCCGCGTGTACGAGGACCTGGGACGCCCGCTGCCCGGACGGCAGAACATCGTGCTGTCCCGTGACCCGGCCTTCAGCGCCGAGGGCTGCGTCGTCGTGCCCACCCCGCTGGCCGCGCTGGAGGCGGCCGGTCAGGCCGCGGAGGTGATGGTGATCGGCGGGGCCCAGGTCTACCGGGCCTACCTGGAGGAGGTGACCTGCCTGTACCTCACCCGGATCTACGCGCCGTACCCGGGCGACACCTTCTTCCCGGACCTGCCGGGCACCTGGGAGGAGATTTCACGCGCGGACCGGCCGGCCGACGTTCTGAACCCGGCCGACATGAGTTTCGTCACCTACCTCCGGCTGGAGTAAGGCAGAGGCGGGGCCGTTGGCGGCCCCTGAACAGCGGCTAGCCGTCCGCCCCGTCCTGCGGGTGTCGGCGCCCGGTCAGCAGCCCTTCGGCCAGCAGGGCGAGAACGCCGGACAGCGCCGTGAGCAGCGAAGAGGTCAGGGCGGACACCAGGATGCCCGGGAGCGCGGACGAAAAGAGCGTGAGCACCGCGCAGAACAGGAACACCACCAGACCGACCACCGCCGCCGGGGCCAGCACGCAGACCAGCACGCGGCGGCGCAGGGGCGAACACCGGGTCAGGAAGGAGCAGAGTGCGGTCAGCAGCAGGGCGGGCAACGCCAGCACCGAGACGGCGACCGCTGAACTGACCAGCGTCCAGAAGAAGGCGGCGCCAGAAACGGGCGCGGCCGCCTCCGCCCAGTCCGACCGAACCGGGAGGGCCATCAGGAACGCCCCGATCAGGACAGGCAGCGTGGCCCCCAGGACGCTCGACAACAGCCGGGTGCCGAGTCCCCGCAGGCTGGAAGGGGCCCGCCAGTCCATCAGACGTGCCGCCGCCTGTACCGGGTGCCGTGCCAGGTCCTGTGCCGGGTTCAGGGCAGCACGTCCCGGTAGACCTGCCGGGTCTGTTCGAGCATCTCTTCGACCTGAAACCGCTCCAAGAAGACTGCACGGGCCCGTTCGCCCATCCGGCGGGTGCGGGCCCGGTCGGCCGCCAGGGCGGACAGTGCCAGGGTCAGGGCCCCTTCGTCACCCTTCGGAACAGTCAGGCCCATCTCCGACCCGTCCACCAGCGCTTCGGGGGCGCCGCCCACCTCGGAGACGATCACCGCCAGCCCGGCGCGCATCGCTTCCAGGGTGCTGATCGGAAAGCCCTCGAAGTCCGAGATCAGGCAGAACACGTCGCCTCCGGCGAGAATCTCCGCCACGTCCCGCCGCGAACCCAGGAACGCCGCGTCACTGCCCAGGGAGGTCGCCAGCGCCCGGGCGTCCTCGAGCCCCGGACCGTCGCCGACCAGGGTCAGGTGCACGTCCGGCACCTGCGCCGCCGCCCGGATCAGGTCCAGTTGCCGCTTGGGCGGCGCGAAGCGCGCCACCATCACCACCCGCAGGCGGTCGCCGTCGCCGGGCCGCGCCGCCGCGTCCGGCACGGTCACGTCCGGCAGCGCGTTGTAGATGCGGGTGACCGTGGAGGGCCGGCCGACCCCCAGGCGCAGTCCGAGGTTCCGGTCATAGTCCGAGACGGCGATGATGCGCGTCCCGGCGCGCGCCCCGAGGCGTTCGAGCGCCAGGGCGAGGGCCCGCCGGCGTCCGCCCGCGCCCTCGGTGAAGGCCCAGCCGTGCGCGGTGAACACCGAAGGCACCCCCGCGAGACGGGCGGCGAGCCGCGCGAGCAGCCCGGCTTTGCTCGAGTGGGCGTGCACCAGGTCCGGACGAATCTGCCGGATCAGCCGCCACAGCCCCAGCAGGGCCCGCAGGTCCTGCACCGGAGACACCGGGTGGACCAGTTCGTTCAGCACCACCGTCCGGATGCCGAGCGCCTCCGCTTCCTGGTGCAGGAACAGGTCCTGGTCGTCACCGCTCACCAGGGTCAGGTGCGCCGGGTCCCCGATGCCGCGCAGCAGTTCCAGCAGGTGGCTCTGGGCCCCGCCGCGTTCCGGGCGGGTGATCACGTAGAGGATCCGGGGAGCGGAAGAAGTCATGGAGTCTCCAGGGCAGGGGCGTTGACGGCCCTGGGCGCGTCGTCGTCTTCCGGCAGACCGATCGGCAGCCAACACAGCGCCAGCACCACCCAGAAGTGCCGCCAGTGGATGGTGTCGACCACCGCGCTGTTGATCAGCAGTCCGACCAGCGCGGCCAGGGCCAGCATGTGCACCACCGACCCTGCCCGCGCCGAGCGCAGGGCCATGAACACCGAAAACGCGAGAAAGGCGAACAGCAGCAGCAGGCCCGGCACCCCGTACTCGGCCGCCGTCCGGGCGTAGGAACTGTGGGTGGCGTAGTTGAAGGTGAGTTCCACTTCACCCGGACCGATGCCCAGCGGCGAGGCCAGCAGGCTGCTGACCGCTTCCGCCTGGGTGGCGAACCGTTCGCTGTCGTAGCCCTGCAGGCGGCTGCGTTCTTCCAGGAAGGCCCGGGTCGACGGCTGCGCGAGCACCACCAGCGAAGAAGCCCCCACCAGCAGCAGCAGCGGCACCAGGCGGAGAAATGCCGGACGCACGGCCAGGCGTGCACGGAACAGGGCCATCAGGATCAGCAGCAGCGCGGTGGCCACCACCGCGTTGATCCACGCGGCCCGCGAGAAGCTCAGGGCCACGCCGAGCGCCAGCACCAGAATCGCGGCCAGGTGGCGGGCCTGGAGCCGGTGGGCCGTCAGCAGGCGGGCGACGAGGTACAGCAGCGGCGGAATCAGGAACGGGCCGTAGACGTTCGGGTCCTTGAACAGCCCCTGAATCCGGCCGAAGCGCAGCAGAAACGACAGCGGCGAGACGCCGAAGTACGCGAGCGACCCCAGCAGCGCCGTCAGCACCGCCGTGACCACCCAGGCGCGCATCATCACCGTCACCACCCGCTCGGGGCGCTCGGTCGCGTTGGCGTAGGCGATGACCGTCAGGAACACCAGCCCCACGAACACGGTGATCATCAGATACCGCAGGGCATGGACGGTGTGATCGGAGGCCATCACCGTTCCGAAATTCACCAGCAGGAACGCCCCGAGCAGCACGCCCGCCGGACGCTGAAACGGCAGCAGCCGGAGCGGACGCCGCAGGAACAGGGCCACGCCGAGCATCACGGTCAGCAGGTCGAACGGCGCGGGCTCGATGAACACCACCGAACTCAGCAGAAAGGCCAGTACGAACAGCGGCTGGTACAGCAGCCGGGCGGTCTCTGGACGAATCGGCCGCCGCTCCGCCACCGGCAGGGTGCGCGGGGAAGCGCGTCCTGAGGTGCCCTGCGCCGCCGAAACCGGCCCGGCGGTCACTGTGTTCGCCCGGTGCGGCCCTGCACCAAGACCAGGGCCAGCCGCCGCGTGAACTTCACGAGCGACCAGACGGAGGCCAGCGCCACCGCCGGCCACGGCAGCAGCCGCTGCCGCCCGAGACGCCGGAACACCTGGAGTTCGGCGCGCTCCATCGGCCACAGCCGCGCACTCAGCCCCTGCTCTCCGAACGAGGACTTGAAGAGGGTCAGCAGCGGCAGCGGCAGGCGGCGGGCCGACGCGCCCGAGAACACGATCTCGCACCACAGCAGGTAATCCTCGCTGAGGCGCTGGTCCTCCCGGAAGCGCTGCGGCAGATCACGCCGGAGCATCACCGAGGGCGTCGGCAGGGTGTTGTGCCACCGCAACGCCCCGGCGTCCAGCGGTTCGGACGGCACGCCCCCGGCGAGGTCCGGCAGGACCGGGACCTCTTCGCCCGGCGCGGCCACCCGGAACGCGTGACCGCACAGGGCGAGACCGGGATGCTGCGCGAACACCTGAAGCTGAAGTTCGAGCTTCCGGGGGTGCCAGGCGTCGTCCGCATCCAGAAAGGCCACGTGCGTTCCGGTCGCCTGTTCCCAGCCGACGTTCCGGACAGCGGCCGGGCCGCGGTTGACCGGACAGCCGGTGACGCGCACCGGCACCCCGCTGCGGCGGGAGAAGGCCAGCGCCACCTGCAAGGAGGCGTCGGAACTGCAATCGTCGATGACCAGCACCTCATCGGCCGCCCGCGTCTGGTCGAGCACGCTCTGAAGGGCCCGTTCGAGCGTCTCGGCGTGGTTGTAGCACGGCACGACCACACTGACCCGGAAGGGCCCGGTGTCGGCCCCGACCACGGCCTGCGCCGTGGAAGCTGCGGGTGTGGAAACTGCGGGTGTCGGAACTGCGTTCAAGGTCTCACCTCTCCTCTGCTGTTGTGCTGCTCTGACTGGGGGACTTCATTCACGCTCGCCCTCCACTTCGTCGGCCGGAGGGCTGGCCGTTACGCCTGGGAGCAGGACGGAGGCCGAACAGGCGCTCCGCAGGAACTGGTCGAGGGTCGCGTGCGCGTGCGCCTGAACTTCAGCGGCGGAACGGGCCGGCAGGAACGCCTCCGGACGGTCGACCAGGTCCAGCAGTCGCTCGGCGAGCACCGACGGCCGCCCCAGGTCGTCCAGGGACAGCAGCGCCCGTTCCGGATACCGAAGTTGCTCGGCGAGGGCCCGGACTTTCGGATGGTACACGATGATCAAGGTGGGCCGCTCGGCCAGGAAGGCGAACACCAGCGAGTGCAGGCGCGTGGCCAGCACCACGTCGGCCAGCCCGACCTCCTGAAAGACGCTCGGAACCGGACCCGACGCCACCGGACCCGACGACACCGGCGCGTCCGAATTCACTCCCAGCACCGCGGCCAGCGAGGCCGTGTCGCTGCCGGGCTCGAAATCCATGCCGCGCACCAGCAGGTGCGGCCGTTCGGTGCACAGCCGGCGCAGCGCCTGGTGTGCGGCGTCCTGCAACCGCCGCTCTTCTCCGGCCTCGACGCCGACCGGCGTGAGCGGCGGAAACGAGACGAGCAACCGGCAAGGGGACGTTCCGTGCGCCTCGGCCGCCCGGCCCGCCTGGGTCCAGTGGGCGTCCGCCAGGGTCTTCGCCCGCGCGTCCCGGGGCGGATTCCAACTGAGCACCAGGTCGTCTCCCAGCACCACCGGGACGCCGAAGGCGCGCGCCAGAGCGGCCGACGGCGCGTCGCGCACGTGCAGGGCGTGCATGCCGCGCAGGGTGGAGCGCGTCACCCAGCGGCCGGCGGGAGTGGACACCGGTCCCAGACTGAGACCCGCCCCGATCACCCGGCGGGCGAGGCGGGTCAGCAGCCACGGCTTGAGCAGGAAGCGCACCCGCCGGACCGTGCCGTGGTCCTGAAACTGCGATCCGCCGCCGAAGATGGTCAGGTCCGCGGCCCGCACGGCGAACAGTTCTCCGAGCAGGCTGTCCGTCAGCCGGCGGGCCTCCAGGTCCGGCAGGTCCGGCAGCGTCACGTCCCGGTCACTGATGAACGACACCTCCAGCGGCACGCGCGGCAGATTGGCCGACAGCGCCTGCATCAGTCCGCCGAGGAGCGCTTCGTCGCCGACGTTGCCGCTGTTGTAGTGCCCGTGGATGAACACCCGCAGCGCCCGTTTCCGGGCAGGGAGAGTGGGGCGGGTCATGACCTGGCCCAGTCGGACGGGCAGGAGCAGCTCGGCGCGGCGCATGTGAACGGGTGAGAGGCAGATGCAGGGCGTATCATCGGCGTCCAGCATACCGGGGAAGCGGCGTCACCGTGGGCGGTGCGTTCACCGCCGCGTTCACCGTCCGGCCGCCAGGCCGGAAAACAGGCCGTCACCGCGGCGGCTCCTGGGCGGGTTCACCGGGAGGTGGGGAGACGGCAGGCGCCTGAACCGCCGCCGGACGCCTCCGCCGCAGCCGCGCCGTGAGGGCGGGGACGTGAAACGCCGAGACCCACAGGGCGTAGCCCAGGCACGCGGCCGTCGCCGACAGGGCAAACGGCCAGGGAGCGGTGACCCGGCTGACCAGCAGCATCACCGCGCCCGCCCCGCCCGCCTGAAGCAGCGCCCGGCCCGGCCAGGGCACCGGACCGATGCGCAGCGCCAGGACCACGCTCAGGACCAGGGCCAGGCACTGGGCACCGAGGCTGCCCAGCGCCGCGCCGGGAATGCCCAGGCGGGGAATCAGCAGCACATCGAGCGTGACGTTCGTGACCAGGGCCACCAGCGCCCCCGGCAACTGCCACGCGGTCTGGCGGCTCAACTGAAACGCCACGTCGCTGTAACTGCTGCGCAGTCCCGCCAGCACCGCCGCCCAGGCGATGATCGGCAGCGTCACCGAGGCGGCCGAATACGCCTCCCCGAGCAGCAGGCGCGTCACTTCGGCGTGATAGCAGGTCAGTCCCGCCGCCACGAACACCACCGCCACCAGCAGCAGCCGGCCATACTCGCGGGCCCGCGCTCTCCAGAGGATGCCCCCCAGGGCGTGCGCCTTGTAGATCAGCGGCAGTCCGGCGAGGCTCACGGCGACGAAAATCAGTCCGATCGTCTGCTGCACGGCGTCGTAGCCCGCACCGTACGACCCGGCCGCGTGCAGCCCGAGCAGGCGGCTGAGCAGGAACCGGTCGACGTTGCCCAGCAACGCCTGAACCGCGAAGTACGGAATCAGCGGCAGGCCGTAGCGGGTCAGGGACGGCAGCACCGTCAACGAAAAATGCCCCCGCAGGGATTGCCGGTCGACCGCCTGGGCGTAGAGCAGGCCCGCCAGCCCCCCGGCGATCAGTCCCAGCACCGGACCGGTCACGCCCAGACCGGAAAACCGCAGCAGGGCCCATCCGACCGGCAGGGCCACCAACGCGCGGATCAGGGCGACCGCGCCGTAGGCCGTGACGCGCTCATGGGCCCGCAGGAACTCCTGACGGACCTCGCAGGCGTTCTGGGCCCCGACCAGCGCCACCACCGAACAGGCCTCCCACCACGGCACCCAGCCGAGCAGGGCCCCGACCGACGCCAGCAGCACGACGGCGGCCAGCAGCGCCGCGTTCAGGGCCAGCACCACCGACCGCTCAGCGCGGTCGTCCGCGCTGCCCGCCGTGACCCGCAGGTAGCTCGAGCGCACCCAGTACAGCACCGCCGCGTTCACCACCGACGCCGCACCGACGATCAGCGTCAGGTGCCCGAACGCCGCCGGCCCGAGCATCCGGGCGTAGATCACCAGGCCGAGAAAGTTCAGCGCCCCGGGAATGGCCCTGGACGGCAGATAGACGGCACTTTGTTTGAGCATGCTCACGCCGTCACCATACAGGCGCACAGGCCCCGGCGCACGAAACTCGCCCGGACGGCTGACCGCGGGTGCAGCCGGGTCGTCCGGGCGAGGGGGGGGTGCGGGTTAACGGGCGCCGAATCCGGTCAGGACGGTCCAGACGGTCAGCAGCACGATGTGGACGTCGAGCGTGAACGAGAAGTGCTTGATGTAGTACACGTCGTGGCGCAGCTTCTCCAGCGTCTCGCCTTCGCCCGCCGCGTACCCCTGCCGCACCTGCGCCCAGCCGGTGATGCCGGGACGCACCCAGTGGCGCATGTCGTACAGCCGGATGTCCTGGCTGTAACTGCGCACGAACCCCTCCTGCTCCGGGCGGGGACCGATGATGCTCATGTCGCCGCGCAGCACGTTGTAGAACTGCGGCAGTTCGTCCAGGCGGAACTTGCGCAGCAGCCGCCCGACGCGCGTCACGCGCAGGTCGCCCGCCGTGGCGAACGCCGCGCCTCCGGCTTCGGAGTCGCGGCGCATGGTTCGGAACTTGGCGATGGTGAACGGACGGCCGTTCTGGCCGACGCGGCGCTGAAAGAACAGCACCGGGGCCCCGGCGTCACACAGCACCACCAGCGCCACCACCGCCACCAGCGGAAGCAGCAGCGGCGCGGCCAGCAGCGTGGCGATCACGTCCAGCCAGCGCTTGGCCGTCAGGTAATTCGACTGGTGGGCCGTCACCCGCAGCCGCTCCTCGTGCAGGCCCTCGAGCGGCACCTTGCCCTCGAGGTCCTCGAGCAACTGCTCGCGCGTCCACACCGGAACGCCGGCCGAGAGGGCGTGCGAGACCGTCTGGTGCCACTCGGCCGGAATGGAACCGAAGTCGATCAGCAGGCCGTCGACCTGATCGAGTTGCTCCGGGTGGGCCAGGTCCAGGTCCAGGTACTCCACCGCGCCGGACCGCAGACCGGTCGCGGCGCCGGGCACCGCACCGATCACCGGCACCGGCGTCACCCGGCCGGCGGCGAGGCGCACCGACAGCATCACGGCCGACCAGACGAGTCCCAGCACCAGGCAGGTGAGGGCCGGTGGCCCCTGGACCTGACCGAACGCGCCGTGCAGCGCCCCCAGCACCAGGCAGAGCAGCAGGGCCAGCAGCGGCGCGGCCCAGGCGCGCAGCATCATGTCGAACGGTTGCAGGCTGCGCGGCCTGGCGGTCATCACCCAGGAACTGAAGGCGGCCAGACCCCAGACGCCAGCGTTGAGCGGCGTCAGGGCGGCCCACAGGCCCGCGCCGATCAGCGAGGCCGACAGCAGGTCCGCCGCGGTGATCAGCAGGCGGTGGTGGTCATGAATACGCGCGTACCTTGAGGTATGCAGGGACGGACTGCGGCCAGAAATCATGGTGGCGTCTCCTCGGTCAGGGAGTAGGGGAAAGGGCAGAACAGGGGTGGACAGCGGCAGCCAGGACGAAAACAGCGAGGACGCTGGGAACAGAGACATCTGGAGGGAACACCGGACCGGGCAGGCGAGGCCAGGCCACGCACACCGCGCCGGGGTGTCGCCCGGACGCGGACGGGCGTCCATGTGGGGCCCCTGCCGGTCAGCCACCGTGCTGGTGTGACCCGCAGGGCATGGACCGTGATCCGGAAACCGCCAGCGGTTGCAGTATAAGCGGTCGGTGAATCGCCCGTGAACATTCATGAAGACGACGGAACCAGGGCGCATGAACGAACTCAGGTATAGCGCCGCGGGCCTGACGGAACTCTTTTCGGCCGCGGCGCTCCTGCCTGCACGTTCAGGCGGCCCGGGCGGCGAGGTGACGTGTTCACCGCGTGGGGATTACACTGCACGCAGTTGCGCCCCGAACGTTTCGGCGTTCCGGGCAGACCGTCCAGGTTCCCCACCTGGACCGGACCACCCGCGCCGGCTCCGTTCGCCGGGGCGCCCCCCCCTTCCGCCGTCAAGGCTGCGGCCCTCGCCCATGTTCCTCCGCTCTGTCCGCCGCCCCGATTCGCCTCTGTGCCGCTGTGCCGCACGTCGACGCCGTCCGCGTGTTCCGTGCGCTCCCTGATTCCAGCCTCTCCCCGGCGTCAGGAAAGGACCTTCCATGCAAGCGCCTCATCCGCTCCTCCGGCCCCCGGACCTCGATCTCCGCCAGGCCGCCGTCCATCTGCGCCGCGCCGCCGCGCCGATTCTGCTCACGGCCCTGCTGTGTGCGGGCGGGGCCTACCTCGCCAGCCGGCGCCACGCTCCGGAGTTCCAGGCGGTCAGCAGTGTGCTCGCCGTGCAGGACGCCTCGCAGAACAGCCTGATCAACAACACGCTGGTGACGGCCCCGCCGCTGCCGCAGGGCGCGGTCGATCAGGCGATCCACAGCCCGTCGGTGGTCAACGACATCGTGCGCCTGCTGAAGAAGAGTTCGCTGTCCGCCGAGCGGCAGCAGCGCATCAGCGACACCCTGAACCTGGAACTCCGCACCCAGGTGTTCCGGCGCATCGACGTGACCGACCGCCTCGACAACCAGCAGCGGGGTGTCTACGAGGTCCAGGCCACCGGCGGCACGCCCGAGGAGGCCCAGGCGCTCACCGACGCGGCCGTATCGGCCCTGCTGCGGTGGGACCAGGAACGCGCCCAGTCCGGCGTGCAGCGCGCCCAGAAGAGTCTGCAGCTTCAGGCCACGGCGCTCCGGAAACAGGCGAACGCGGCCGCCGCCGGCAGCGTGGAACGCTCGGCGCTGACCACCAGCCTCGGGCAACTGAATCAGAACCTCGCTCAGTTGCAGGTGTTCGAGCAGGCCGCCACCGGGCCGCTGACCCTGGTGGCGTCGGCGAACCGGCCACTTCGCCCGGTTCGCCCGGAACCGCTGCGAAACGCCGTGATCGCTGCGCTGTTCGGCCTGCTGGGCGCGAGCGGCGTCGCCCTGCTGCTGGCGGCCATTCAGCGCCGCGTCACCAGCCGGGAGGACCTGGAAGCGTACCCCGGTCAGGTGCTCGGCGAACTGCCGCGCCTCACGCCCCGTGAACTCGGGGCCGGCTACCTGAACGCCCAGCGGGCCGGACACGGCCAGGAAGCGGCCAGCTACCTGCGCGTGGCCCTGCAGGCCATGACGGCCGAACAACCGGGCGACAAACGCTACGTGATCGTCAGCAGTTCGACGCCGGGCGAGGGGAAGTCCAGCGTGACGGCCAGTCTGGCCGAAGCGTTCGCCAGTACCGACCTGCGGGTGCTGATCATCGACGCCGACCTGCACCGCCCGACGCAGCACCTGCTGTGGGGCGTCCCGATCACCGGGGATGGTGGCACCTGGACCGTCACCGGCGGCGCCTCGAGTGGCCAGGGCCCCACGCCCGTCGCCGAGAACGTGGACCTGATTCCCGCCGGTGACCTCGGCAGCAAGACGTCGGTGCTCAACCGCACCACCTTCGGAAGCAACCTCGAGCAGTGGAGCGCGGCGTACGACGTGATCCTGATCGACACGCCGCCGCTGCTGAGCGTCTCCGACGCCCTGACCGTCTCGAAACGGCACGGCGGGCTGCTGTTCGTGGTCGAGGCCGGCCGGGCCCAGGACCGGGAAATCCGCCGCGCCCTGCACATGCTCGGCGTCGCCGGTGTCCCGCTCCTGGGGTACGTGCTGAACAAGACCACGCCGCAGGGCAGCGGAGACCGGACGTACACCTACGACCGCCGCCCGGTCACGGACGGCGCGGCCGCTGCCCGCATGAGCGTCACGCCCCCTGCGCGTCAGGGAGATTCATCTGATGGGGGCACCGGGGGGCTCAAGGCCGGCAACCCGAGCAAGACCTGAGTCCAGGCTGATATGCTGGGGCGGCGCGGCAACACGCCAGAGACCGGAAGACAGCAGACGGTGCCAGACCGAACGGGTCGGCCCGGACCGGTTTCCCGCAGTCCTGAACGACGTTCGTCTGACGTCCGGTGCGCCCTGCGGTGCGCGTCCGCCTTCCGGCCCTCACCCTCTCATCCCTGTTTCCCTGGAGATTTTATGCGCCTGACTTCCGTTGTTTTGACCCTGACCCTGGGGCTCATCACCCCCGCCCTGGCCCTGACCCCGATCAAGCCGGCCACCGTGACGGCCAAGGCGCAGTCGGCCACCGTGACGCCCAGCAGCCTGACCGGCCTGCAGGTCCTTCAGAACCTCGCCAAGGCGCAGGGCGTCGCCCTCAGCAGCGCCGAGGTGAACGCCATCCGGACCACCCCGAACGCGTACCTGAAGACGGCGGCCGCCGGCCAGCTGCGCGAGGACCTGCGCGTCAGTCCGGACGTGTTCGCCAGCCTGATCCGCAGCGCCAGCGTGCCGGTCAGCGCCGAACTCGCCACCCAGGCCGTGCTTCAGGCCGTGAGCGGTCAGGACCTGGTCGCCGGGTCGGTCGCCGCGCTGGTCGCCCAGAACCCCTCACTGCTGGTCACCAGCGTCGGCACCCTGGCCTCGGTGATCACCGACGCGGCCTCGCTCGCCAACCTCAACGCCGTGGTCGAAGCGGCCAAGCAGCCGGTCACCGCCCGCGGAGGCGGCAAGTGAAGCGCCCGGCCCTGATCGGCGCGGTGGTGCTCAGCGGCGCCCTGCTGCTGACCGCCTGTGGCGGCGGCACGGGCGGCACGCCCGGCGGCGGCACCGGAGGCACGGGCGGCACCGGAGGCACCGGCGGCACGGGCGGCAGCCTGCCGGTCGTCACCGACACCTACAACCCGGCGGCGAGCCTCAACCAGAGCACCACCACCCAGGTCGCGTACCACGGCGACTGGGTGATGGTGGCGCAGCTCAGCGACGGCACCAACCGGTACGGCGTCTCGAGCATCAGCGTCGACGCCAGCAACGGCACCTTCGTCAACGCCGGCGGCGGCATTCTCGGCTGGTGCCACACCACCACCTGCGCCAGCAACGAGGAGACCGGCACGGTCATCGCCGGAAGCCTCAACGACAGCGGCACCGCCCGCCTGGTGGTCGGCATGGTCCCGCGCGGCCGCACCGCGCCCAGGTTCGTGATGAACGACGAGGACGGCGTGGTCGACAAGGTCAACGGCAGCAACGTGATCGCCGGGGCGGGCATCTGGACCGAGGACGGCGTGGACCTGGCCGCCAAGTTCGCGTTCGTCCAGACCGCCAGCAAACCCAGCGCCCAGTCGCTCAGCAGTCAGTCGCTCAGCAGTCAGTCGCTCAGCACCGTGAACACCGAGCGCAAGACCGGCCTGGACGCGGCCTCACGCATCTCCCCCGTGTCGCTCGACAGCCTCAAGCGTCAGGCGCAGGCCGCAGGAACGCCACTGATGAACGCGGCCGCCCGCCTGAACTGACCTCACCCCTCACAGCAGCATGACAGCGCCCGGCATCTCCAGGATGCCGGGCGCTGCCTTGTGCACCGGAAGTCTCCTCTCCCGCCTTCAGAGGGACCTGAGGGCAGAGCCCCTCAGGTCCCTCCCACCCTGAGCACCGAATGCCTGGACAGGACCACACCTCGGTGCCTCCTCCCTGTCTTCCGGATTCAGGAGGGTTCAGACGATGACGAGTTCAGACGGGTCCAGTTCAGACGGGCCCACAGTCCCGGTGCCTTCCACTTCTTTCTCCCCCGGCCTGCCCGGTGCCGATGATCGCCAGCGGTACGACCTAACGAGCGCGGCCGAGCGGCGGGTGCTGCTCGCCCAGGCGCTCGCCCGCAGGTGCCGCGTCCTGAACGACACCCCGCTCGCGCTGCTGAGTGTCCTGACCAGCGACCTGCCCGGCGAGGTGGTCGAACTGACCCTGCTGACGCCGCAGGCCACCCACACCCGCCGCGCCCGGCCGCACCTCGCGCCGCAACCCGGTGCCGTCCGGGTGCACCACCTGGACGCCGCGGCGCTGAGCGGCGAATCGACCATCGACCGTTGGTACGGCCGGCTGCCACCGCTGCTCGAGGGCCTGACCGTCGTCGCCTGGGCGGGACGTTTCACCCGGGACGCCATCGATCAGAGCCTCGAACTTCAGGGCCGGGCCCCCTCCGGACTGGAGATCGTGGACCTTCAGCAGTGGACCTTCGAGACGATGCAGGCCCTGAGGCACCAGCCGTACCGACCGGACCTGCCCTGGACCCTGTGTCCGTACGGGGTTCAGCCGCCGGACCGGACCTCCTCCCGCAGCGGCGCGGAGACGCTCGCCGCCTGGCTGCCACGGCTGCTCGCGGCGGACATCACCGACCCGCTCAGTGAGGCGACCCTGACCCGCTCACTGGTCGAGCAGGCCCGCCGCAGCAGGCCGTCCCCGGCCACGTCTGCCCTGACGTAAACCTCTGGCCGGAGACGGCCGACCCGTCACCGAAGCAGGAGTCCCAGGACCGGATGGTCCTGGGACTCCTGCACCCTGAACTGCCGGACCAGGGGACCGGGTCACCGCAGGTCCCGGTCACCCCGGTTCACGGTATTCTGTATAGAGCAGATCAGTCCCTGGCAAGTCTGTTCTCAGTCGCCCCCACCCACCCCGTTCAAGGAGAGCCCCATGACGATGTTGACCCAGCCGCCCGCCCCGCAGTTCCGCGCACCCGACACCGAGGCCCGCTACCGTGAACTGCAGGGCGTCCTCGCCGAACTGGCCCGCGCCTACTACACCCCCACCGAGGACGACACCGAGACCGACGACGCCACCTACGATCTGCTGCTCGCCGAACTCCACGCCCTGGAACAGGCCAACCCCGAGTACCGCGAGCGGTTCGAACGCGACGCGGCACCGAGTCAGACGCAGGTGGTCGGTCACGGCACGCCGAGCGCCCAGAGCGGCAAGGCCCGCCATCCCAGCCCAATGCTCAGCCTGGACAACATCCACTCCCAGCCGGACCTCGAAGACTTCCTCGGGAAACTCAGCCGCGCCCTGGGCGGCGTGGACACCAGCACCCTGAGCTTCACGCTTCAGCACAAGCTCGACGGCCTGTCCGCCAACCTGATCTACCAGGACGGCGTGTTCCAGCACGCCCTCACCCGCGGCACCGGCACCGAGGGCGAGGACATCACCGCCCAGATGCGCCGCATCGGCGTTCCCGAGACGCTTCCGGAAGACCTCGCCAGCGGTACGGTCGAGGTACGCGGCGAGATTCTGCTGCCCCTCGCCGCACTGAAGGCCATCAACGAAGCGAACGCCCTTGGCGGTGAACGCGTCTTCAGAAACGCCCGCAACGCCGCCGTCGGCATTCTGCGCCGGAACGGCCTGCACGTCGAACGCCTGACCTTCATCGCCTACGGCACCGGCCTGACGGGAACGGCCGACCTCGGGGCGGACAGCGTCGCCATGAAGCTGCTGGGCCGCGCGGGCTTCGACGTCATCGGCGCGGAGGTCGTTCCCGGCATCGCCGAGATGGAGGCCGCGCACCACCGGACCGAACAGCAGCGCGCGAACCTGCCCTACGACGTGGACGGGTCGGTGATCAAGCTCAACGACCTGCAGCTCCGGGCGGAAGCCGGATTCACCAGCCGCGCTCCCCGGTGGGCGATCGCCTACAAGTTCAGCCCCCAGGGCGTCGCCACGGTGCTCGAAGCGATCACCGTGAACGTCGGCAAGAGCGGCCGGATCGCCCCGATGGCGAAACTGCGCCCGGTCGAGGTGGAAGGCGTGATCGTCACCAGCGCGACCCTCAACAATGCCGAGTTCATTCGGATTCTCGGCCTGCACATCGGTGACACGGTGTTCGTGCGCCGGGCGTCCTCGGTCATCCCCGAGATCACCGGCCGGGTGCCCAACACCCCCAGGGGCGAGACGCCGTACGTCTTCCCGACCACCTGCCCCGCCTGCGGACAGGACACCGTCCTTCCCGAAGGCAAGGCCGACCGCCGCTGCGTGAACGACGAGTGCCCCGGTCGCCGCTTCGCTCGCCTGGAGTTCTTCGCCTCCAAGCCCTGCATGAACATCATGGGCCTAGGCGAGAAGGTGCTCCAGGCCCTCTACGACGCGCGACTGGTCGAGGACGCCGCCGACCTCTACGCCCTCACCGCGCCGCAGCTCGCGGGTCTGCGCATCACCGACGCCGCCGGAAAGGAGCGGACCTACGGCCAGAAGAGTGCCGACAAACTGCTGGCCGAGATCGAGGCGAGCAAGACCCGCGACCTCCAGCCGTTCATCCAGGCGCTCGGCCTGCGGCACACCGGGGACGGCACCAGCAAACGGCTGGCCGCCGTCGCCAGGACGCTGCCCGGACTGCTCGCGCTCAGTCAGCAGGAGATGGAGGCGATTCCCGACATCGGCAAGGTCACGGCCGCTTCGGTCTGGGGCGAACTGCACGGCCCGCGGCTGAGCGGCATGATCGAGCGACTGACCGCCGCCGGCGTGAACCCGGCCGAGGCCCGCAACGCCCAGGTCGGGACGCAGCTCGCCGGACTGAGCTTCGTGCTGACCGGCGTCCTCACGCACAAGCGCCCCGAGATCGAGGCGCACCTCGGAACGTACGGCGCGAAGATCTCCGGCAGCGTCAGCGCCAAGACGAGCTACCTGATCTACGGTGAGGGCGGCGGCAAGAAAGCCGACCAGGCCCGCGAGAAGGGCGTCAAGGCCATCGATGAGGCGGAGTTGATCGCCCTGCTGACCGAGAAAGGCGTACCCTGGTTGTAACGCCCGGTTCCGCCACCCCCCGCCCCCGCGCCTGGAACGCCGTTCTCCCAGGCGCGGTCACCCCTCACCCAGGAGGACCGATGAACACCTTCGGTACGCCCCACACCCGCCCTCTTCCCTGGTGGATTCGGCACGGCCTGCGCTTCGGCCTCGGCCTGAACGTCGCCGTGATCGTCTCGGTCCTCGTGCCGCTGGTCTCGCTCGCCTGGGCCGTCCTTCCGGACCTCTGGGCAACGGCCCTGTCCGCCACGCTGGTGGTGCCCCTCTGGATCATGGGCGCGGAACTGCAGGCCCCCCCGGAACTGAAGCGCCCCGCCGCCCGCTGGCCGGCCTGGCAGGTGCTGCGCCTGAGCACCTGGAGTCTCCTGCTGACCACCCTGATCAACAGCACCCACATGGTGCTGGCCCATCCGGGCGTCTGGACCTGGGTGACGGTGGCCGGGGTCGACCTGCTGATGCTGGTGGTCACCCACAGCGTCCTGAACCTCAGCCGAAGACTCCAGAGCGACCTGACAGCACGGCCACCTGACAGCACGGCCACCTGACAGCACATCCACCTGACAACCCGGCCACCTGACAATCCGGCCGCACCACAACCGGCACACCCCCACGACCGGCCGGGAGGAGAACGAGATGCGTTCTCCTCCCGGCCGGTCGGCCCGTTCAAGGAGACCCCATGAAGAACGAAGAATCCACCGCTCCGCAGCGGCCCTCCCCGGCCACCAGTCCCGTGACCCTGGTGCGCTATATGCGCCAGGAGGCGACCGTCCACGTTCCCGACCGGTGGAAGGGAACGGCCGACTATGCCGAGCGCGTCCTGGCCCTCGCGGACGAGGCCGAGTTCTCCGATGACCTGGACTACACCCCGGACCCCACACTCTGGGACTAGCCGGAAGAACCGATATACTCGGGCATGCGCCCGACCTTCCGTGGGTATTCTTTCCCCCACCTGCTCGGCCTGCTCGCACTGTTCGCCGCCGTGGTGGTCCTGCCCGACGCGCTGCGCCTGCATCTGTTTGTGCACGCGCTGGCCGGCGCGGTGATCGGCGGCCTGATCGCCAGGGCCGCCGAACCGCACCTGGGAGACCGCCTCCGGCACAGCGACACCCAGGCCCCGCTGACACTGATCGGCCTGACCGGCCTGCTGGTGCTGGTCAACAGCGCCCTGCTGTCTCAGGTGCCGCCGCTGGCCGTCCTCTTCGACGTGACGACCGGGCTGCTGCTGCTCGGCGACGTGCCTGGACGCTGGTTCAGCGCCCGCCTCCGCGCCGTGCGGGCGAGCTTGACACGCCTCTGGGGACGGCCGGTCATGCCCGGTCCGGGGTGAGCGGCAGACCCGGCACCCAAGGAGCCCCGGACGAACAGGCCCGCCGGCTCCGACTGGACCTGATGCCGATCACGCTCAAGGACGCGCAGCTGTTCGTCCGGCTGCACCACCGCCACCTCCCGCCCCCGGTCGGCCACAAGTTCAGTGTCGCCTGCACCGACGGCCAGCAGGTGCGCGGGGTGGTGATCGCCGGACGACCGGTCTCCCGCGTTCAGGACGACGGGCTGACCCTGGAAGTGACGCGCTGCTGCGTGATGGCCGACACCCCGAACGGCTGCTCCCTGCTCTACGCCGCCGCGTGGCGTGCGACCAGAGCGCTCGGCTACCGGCGCCTGATCACCTACACCCTGCCGTCCGAGGGCGGCAGCAGCCTGCGGGCGAGTGGATTCACGGTCGTCGGCCAGAGCGGCGGCGGCGAATGGACCAGGACGTCCAGGCCCAGACCGCAGGTGGTCAACCCGGCGGTCAAGACCATCTGGCAACTGATCGACGAATCCGCGCCGCAGGGCCGCGGCCGTTCTGACGAAAAACCGGACCGGCCCGCTAGACTGCCTCAATGTCCCCAGACGTTTCCGCCGGAATGACGCTCCCCAGAGGCCCCGGACCGTCCCTGGTGTCGCAGGTGCTGGACACCTGCGACCGCCTCCCTGCCGCCTACGCACTTCGGCATCCTGGAACCCCGGACGTCCGGTACGCCGACCTCGGCCGGGTGATCAGGAACGTCGCCGCCCAGGTGAACGCCCTGCGGGTCAGGCGCGGCCATCCGCTGCTGATCGGCCTGAGTGCCGAGGTCGGCCCGGAGGCCGTCATGCTGATGCTCGGCGTCCTCGCAGCGAAACAGGCGTTCGTGTTCCTCGACCTGAACCAGCCACCCGCCGTCCTCGAAGGTCAGTTCGCCCGCTGCCGGCCGGACCTGCTCCTCACCGTGTCCCGTCAGACCCCGCAGCAGAGCGGCTGGCCACCCGAGGTGCAGGTCACGCTCGACTCAGCTTCGCCTTCATCCCTGCCGGAGGCGTCCAGCCTTCAGGCGCACCCGCTGATGTACGTCTGCCTGACCTCCGGCACCACCGGCAGGCCCAAGGCCGTTCCGGTGCCCGAGCGGATGCTGGCGGACGTGATCGCCTGGCAGCTCACCGAGTCGGCGAGCGGCGCGGGGCACGTGACGGCGCAGCTCAGCGCCCTGACCTTCGACATCGCCTACCAGGAGGTGTTCTCCACCCTGATCTCCGGAGGCGTGCTGCTGATCGCCCCCGCGGCCCTGCGGCGCGACTTCGCGGCGCTCGCCCGCATGATCGTCACCAAGCAGGTCGAACGGATCTTCGTGACCTCCGCCGTCCTGCACGCGCTGGCCGCCGCCAGTGAACCCCCGGCCGGTGGAGACGGGCGCGGCACCCGTCCCGGTGAGGAGCACACCCTGCGCGAGGTCTACACCGCCGGGGACCGGCTGCACCTGACCGGCCCCCTGAAACGCTGGCTGTCTGCCGGCCCCACCCGGCTGACCGATCAGTACGGCACGACCGAGACGTTCCTGGTCACCTCCCGCCGCGTCGACCTCACCGACGAACACCCGGGGCTGCTCGGAGAACCGCTCGGCGAGGCCCGGCTGCTGCTGCGACCACTCGGGCAGACGCTGCGGCCCGGAGACACCCTCGCCGCCGTCCCCGACGGCGAGACCGGCGAGCTGCTGATTTCCGGCCCGTTGACGCCCGGGTACCTGAACGACGAGCAGACCACCCGCGAGCGCTTCACCGAGGTCACGCTGAACGGCACGCCGGTGCGCGTCTACCGCACCGGCGACCTGGCACGCCGGGAACACGGACACCTTCACCTGCTCGGACGCGAGGGAAGCCTGATCAAGGTCGCAGGGGAACTGACCGACCCCGGGGTCAGTGAGCGCCTGCTCGCCACGCACCCGGACGTGGCGCAGGTGGCCGTCTTCGGCCAGCAAGGCGAGACCGGAGACCACCACCTGCTGGCCGCCGTGCGGCCCCGCACCGGACTCGGCCTGGACGCCAGGGCGACCCTGAGTGCGCGTCTGAAAGAAGCGTTGCGCCTCACCCTGCCGGACCGGGCGGTTCCGGGTGCCTGGCTGATCACCGACGACCTGCCCCTGACCGTCAACGGCAAGATCGACCTGCCGGCCGTGCGTCTGCTGCTCGGGCGGCGACACCAGGCCCGGTTGGGCCCGGACCTGCACGGGGCCGAGCGGCATGTCGCGTCCGTGTTCGCCGAGCTTCTTCCGGGCGATCAACACCTGACGATCACTGCAGACACCGACTTCATGGAGGCCGGAGGCACCTCCCTGAGTGCCGCGCGGTTGATTGCCCGCGCCGAGCGGGACACCGGCGTGCGCTGCTCGTTCGTCTCGCTGCTGAGTCATGGCCGGGTGCGCGACCTGGCAACCTGGTGGACCGGCGGACCCACCCGGACCAGCCCGCCGCCCGCCGCCGGACCCGCTGCCGGAACCGTGGAGACCGCGCCCTTCAGCGCCATCCAGCGGGAACAGTGGCGCACCCGGCTGTATCAGGGCACCGGGCAGCGCGAACCGGAACAGCAGGCGGTGCACCCGGCCGCCCACCAGATCGACCTGTCGTTTCAGGTGCACGGCCCCCTTTCCCGCCAGGCGCTTCAGGAGGCTCTGAATACGCTTCAGGTGCGGCACCCGCTGCTCGGATGCCGCGTCGGGTCACAGGACGGCCAGCCGGTCCTGGTGAGCGGAGCGACCAACCCCGTGCTCATACCGCTCGCGCTGCTGCCCGGCGAAGACGCCCCCCAGGGGCGGGGCCCGGCACTGGCCCGGCTGGTCCGGGACGCCCTGGACCGCCCGCTGGACCTCTCCCGGACGTTGTGGCAGGCCTACGCGTTCGAGGACGAAGGAGCAGCGGACGGCCAGGCGCTCGCCGGCTTCAGCCTGGTGTTCGACCACCTGTGCGTCGACGCCGAGTCCCTCGCCGCCGCCGCCGAGGAACTTCGGCGCGTGCTGGGTGGCGCGTCCCTCGGCCTGGAGGAGGACGACTACTTCGCGCAGGCAGCGGCGCAGGACCACCTGGGAGCACAGCGCCGGGACGACCTCGGCCGCTACTGGCGCCACCGGCTCGGCGGCGACCTGCCGTCGTCCCGGCAGGTCCTGGCCCCCCCTGCTCCCGGCGAGGAACGCTCAGCGCTGTACGAACACCCGCTGGTGGTGCGGGGAGACGCGCTGCACGCCCTGCGCACCTGCGCCGCGCGGCTGCGGGTCAGTCCGGCGACGCTGGTCCTGAGCGCGTATGCCCGCGTCCTGGCACTCAGGACCTATCAGGAGGACCTGCTGATCGGCACCACCCTCTCGCTGCGCCGACAGCAGGAGACCTCCGGAGAACACGCCGGACCGGTGGCCTTCGGGCCGCTGATTCAGGAGCACCTGCTGCTCCTTCAGGACGTGCTGTCTTCGTCGGACGCGGCGCTGAACACCCAGGTCCAGGCGCGGGTGGCCGAGGCGCTCGATCACGCGGCGCTGCCGCTCGCCGAACTGCCGGATATGAACGTGGTGCTGCCTCCGGACGCCCACGCCCTGCAATTCAACTGGCAGACCCTGCCGCAGGTGCAGGACGATCCCTGGCACCGGTCCGGCCCCTCCGCCGGGTTCGTGACCGCCGCTTCGGCCACGCGCCTGACCCGGCTGCCGATGACCCAGGTGCGGCCCCGGGCGGACCTCAGCCTGTACGCCGAGGACCACCCGCACAGCCTGGAACTGCGCCTCCAGTTCAGCGCCCAGCAGTGGCGGCCCGGCGCGGCCGAACAGTTCGCCCGGACCTTCGCCGCGCTGATGGCCCGCCTGCCCGTCACCGAGGCGCAGGACCGGGCCCACGAGCACCTCGGCACCCGCCCCGGGCCGCTGCGACCGGTCCGGCCGTATCTCCCGCTCGGACACCGCTGGCCCCGCCTGCTGGCCGCCCACGCAGACGCCACGGCCACCGAAACCTGGGACGAGCACGGCACGCACCTGCTGACCTACAGGGACCTCGGCGTGCGGGTCGACCGCGCCCGGCAGGCGCTCGCGGACCTGCCCGCCGGGTCACGGGTGGCCCTGGTGCTGCCGCGCGGCGTGGCGATGCTCACCGCGCAGCTCGCCTGCCTGCTCTCGGGCCTGCCCTTCGTCGCCGTCGACACCGGGATGCCGGACGAACGCCGCGCCTGGATTCTCGAGGACAGCCGTCCGGCACGCTGCGTGACGGTCGACTGGGACGGCTGGGCGGACCCGCCTCACCAGGACCGCCCGGTGGCCGCGCCGCTGCTGGAGTGCTGGCCGCAAGAGACGCCCGCCTACGTCTGCTACACCTCCGGCACCACCGGACGCCCGAAAGGTGTGGTCAGCACCCACGGGGGCGTCCTCAACACCCTGGCCGGACTGATCTCCACCGTCCTGACCCGGCCGCTGCGCGCCCTGGCCCTGTCGAGTCCGAGTTTCGACGCCTCGGTGACCGAAACGTACGGGCCCCTGTTCAGCGGCGGAACCCTGCTGTTCGACGACCAGGGCGCCCTGGGCGACCTGCGTGCCGGGGCGGCCCTCGAAACGCTGATCAGGGACCGGACCGTCGAGACGATGAGCGTCACCCCGACGCTGTTCATGACCCTGCGGCCGGAGGCGGTGCCGTCCCTGACCGCGCCGATCATCTGCGGGGAGGCGTTTCCGCCGGGCCTGACCGAACGCTGGGCCGGGCGCACCCTCTGGAACGCCTACGGTCCAACCGAAGCGAGCATCTGCACCAGCGTGTTCCGCGCGGACCGCCCCCTGCGGACCGTGCCGATCGGGGAGGCGCTGCCGGGCGTCACCACCTGGGTCAGTTCGGAAACCCACCTCGAACGCCCACCCGGCAGCGCCGGTGAACTGCTGATCGGGGGCGCCGGCGTCAGCCTGGGCTACCTGGGGCTGCCGGACCGCACCGCCGAGCGGTTCGTCCTGCTCGATACGCAGAGCGGCCCGGTGCGCGTCTACCGCAGCGGGGACCTGGTCCGCACCGACGAAGACGGGCAGACCGAGTACCTCGGCCGTCAGGACCAGCAGGTCAAGGTCAGGGGCCACCGACTGGAACTGGCGGGCCTCGACCACCTGCTCGGCACCCTGCCGGGCCTGGACGGGGCCGGCAGCTTCCTGCTGGGAGACGACCCGCTGACCCGTGAGCTGTGCGTCGCGTTGGTGCCTGCCCATCACGCGCCTGCCCACCGCAAGCCCGGCGAAGCAGATCAGGCAGACCACGGGGCGCTGCGGACCGCCGCCGCGGACCTGCTCGCCCTGCACCTCGTGCGGGCGCTCTGGCCGTCCCGGTATTACCTGCTCCCGGCGTTGCCGCTCAACAGCAGCGGCAAGTTCGACCGCTCCGCCCTGAGTGCGGCGGCCAGGGCCGGCACGCTTCAGGAACTCCAGGACGCGCCCGAGGACCTGTCCCCGGCGACCAGCGACACCGAACGCCGCGTCCTGCAGCTTTACGTCACCCACCTTCCCGGCCGCACGGTCGGCCGCTCGAGCACCCTGCGCGGCCTCGGGGCGAACTCGCTGCAGGTCGCGCTGATCTACCAGGCCCTGCAACAGGACCTGCCGGACCTCAGCTGGCGGGAAACCGAGCGCCTGACGGTGGCCGAACTGTCCGGCCGCATCGACACGCACCGGACGGGTGCAGCGGTGACCGGGTCCGAAGATGACCTGGGCATCCGACAGACCACCGGGTCCCAGGATCATCAGGGTCACCAGGGCGATCAGGCCTACGGTGACCGGCAGCGGGCGCTGGCCACGCGCCGGGCCCGCGAACTGAGCGACCTGCGCTCGGCCGCAGGACTGCCCCCGGCCCAGGCGACCGGACCGCACCACCCGGCACCGCTGCTGCTGACCGGTGCGGCGGGCTTTCTCGGCCTGAGACTCGCCTCGGACCTGCTGGCACGGGGCGTGCCGCTGCTGCTGCCGGTCCGGGCCGGCAGCGACCGGCAGGCGGCCGAACGGGTCGTCAGGCGGGCGCAGTCGGCCGGTCTGCCCCTGATCGGGGCCGGGTTCCAGGTGATCGCCGCCGACGTGGGCGCTCCGCACCTGGGCCTGGAGCCCGCCCGGTTCGCGGCGCTCACCGCCCACCTGTGCGGCGTCGCCCACCTGGCGGCCGAGACGCACTTCGTCGCCAGCTACGCGGACCTGGAACGCAGCAACGTCCTGAGCACCGCGACGCTGCTCGACCTCTGCCTGGAGCGGCACCTTCCGATGCTGCTGGTGTCCAGCCTGGCCGTCGGAGAACGGCGCGAACAGGCTCCGCAGGAGCAGCCGCCCGCCGGCGTGACCGGTGGGTATCCGCTGACGAAATTCGTGGCCGAACGGCTGATGCAGCGCGCCAGCGACCTCGGCCAGCAGACGCTCACGGTCCGGCTGCCGTGGGTCTCGGCCGATCAGGACGCCGAGCACCGTCCGGGACAGGACTTCACCTCGATGCTGCTGGCCGACGCCGGACAGCGGGGCCTGTGGCCCCAGGACGCGCCGCCCATTCCCTGGATGACCGTCGACCGGGCCGCGCGGGCGCTGACCGGACTGCTGGAGACGCTGCTCTCCGGTCCGGGCCTGTCCGGCACCATCCACCTCTACGACCAGCCGTCGCTGGGCCCGGAACTGCTTCAGGTGATGGCCCGCCGTCACCCGGGATTCAGGCAGGTGCCCGTCGCCGACTGGCTGGAGGACCTCGCCTCCCGGAAAGACAGTCCGCTCACGCCGCTGCTGCCCCTGATGCGCGCCCACTGGCTTCCGGCCGGTCCTGCAGGGCCCCAGACCGCCACGGACCCGGCCGGGCCGGAGCGTCACAGGTCCATGAAGCGGGGATGGACGCCGTCGCCGCTGCCGGGAGAGCAGATGACACGGTACTGGGAGCGCACGCTGGACGACCTGCTGCTCCAGGACGCCCCGCGCGAACGTGCCGAACAGCCCTGAAGCCAGGCCGGGGCCCCTGGAGCGAAACGCAAACCCCGTTCCAGGGCCGCTGGTGCGCTGGACCAGCCTGCCGCTGCCCGCGTCCGGTGTCCTGGACCTTCCGGCCCTGCGGGCACGGCTGCTGCGCACCCTGATTCCGGAACTGCCGGCCCGGACGCTGCTGCGCCCCGACCATTTCGGGGCACCGACGCTGCCGGGCAGCGGCTGGCATCTGAGCTTCTCCAGGGGAGGACGCCGCCTGAGCGCCGCGGCCTGCCAGACCCAGCGGGTCGGCATCGACCTCGAGCACCTCCAGGACCGGGACGGGCCGCGCCCGGCGGGGCCTGATCTGCGCCGCTGGGTGATCACCGAAGCGGTGCTCAAGGCCTACGGCACCGGGTTCGCCCTGGTCGGCACGAACGAACCGTTCCCGGACCTGCACCTCAGCGGCCACCTCAGCGACACGGCCCGCTGGGGAACAGCCCGCATCCTGGCCCTGCCGCTGCGCTGGTGTCTGCTCACAGACCTGGAACCCGCGGGCCTGTGCGGCGCGGTGGCCGTCACCGGACCCGGGGTCCCGCACCTCGAGTACCGGTCACCCTGAAGCCCAGACGGAATCCCAGGAACGTCCGGGGGCACTTTCCTTTCCGGAGGTCCCGGTGTACCGTCGTCTTCATGACGGCCGACCTGACTGCTTCCGGTGTTCCGCCTTCCTCGGACGCTTCCCCCCGCCTCTGGAGCGCCGAACCGGTCCTGGCCCGGCTGTGCGAACTCGAACCGGTCCGGTTCCCGGAAGGCGCGGACGCGTTCACCCGCACCCGGAGCGTGAACGTGCTGAACTGGCACGCGCTGCAGATGCTCAGGGGTCACGCTCCGTACGCCCTGATCACCGGTGAGGAAGCGCTCAGGAACGCGGTCAGGAGTCTGATTTCAGCCGGCTCCGAGCACCTGGAATCCGGCGTGGAACTCCGGCTGACCTACCGCCGGGCCTGCGTGAGTGAGGCCGGCCTGGTCGAGGGCTTCGGTGAACTGGAGACCCTGACGTTCATCCTTGCGCCCTGGAGACCCGCAACTTGAGTCGTGGGAGGAATGGGCGCTGCCCCGGAGGGGCAATCAATGCTGAGACCTCCTGGCCTATTTTACTCATACAGAGTACACTCCTTATGTGAAGATCACGTTGAGCGCGAAACTGAAGTTGCGGCACACCCCAGAGCAAAAACACGCTCTGGATGCCGTGACGTTAGCGTACCGTGATGGTCTGAACTTCGCCTCCCAGATGGCGTTCGACCTGGGGAAAACCACCTCCGTCCCGAAACTCCACAAGGAAACGTACGGCGTGCTGCGGGAACGCTTCGGCCTGGGAGCACAACTCGCCTGCACCGCCGAACGTCAGGTCGCCGCGTCCTACAAGACGCAGTGGACCAAGGCCAAACAAAACCAGAAGGCCCGTGAGACCGGGTTCACCAGACGCCGCTACCGGGGGCTGGACGTCCCGATGAAGTTCGTTTCCCGTACCCTGGAATACCAGCACGGGCGCGACTATTCCTGGAAAAAGGACGGGAAGGTCAGCATCGGAACGCTCGATGGGCGCATGGTCCTGGAGTTCGACGGCTATCGGAAGCACCTCGAGTACCTCCAGGAGGGTGCAGAGACCGGAGCAGCCAAGCTCTACTACCAGAAATCCAGGAAGCAGTATTACCTGATTGTCGCCCTGAGCATCGAACTTCCCGACCCGCAGCCCAAAGACCATCCCAGCATCGTCGGGGTGGACGTGGGCCAGCGGTATCACTTCGTCGCCACCG
>Ga0160427_10000097_pt1 | contig 65307 bp, 60 predicted proteins | sample SolpanmetagenomL_FD_108194 | JGI IMG/M metagenome (GOLD analysis project Ga0160427, IMG submission 108194) | Solar panel surface microbial communities from Lawrence Berkeley National Laboratory, California, USA - L | ecosystem: Engineered > Built environment > Solar panel > Unclassified ...
GATCGCCAGCAGTACCAAGGTCGTGTTCGTTCGCCCGGTCCCCTCTCGCGCTGAGGCAAGGACCTGCTTGGTGCTCTCCAGCAGCCTTGTGACGGTCCTGGGGGCAGGACTCTGCTTCGAAGCTGGCGCCGAAGGTGACTTCGGTGGAGCTCCCGCTTGCACGGCTGCCGAGCGTGGCGCAGGGGCGCTCTTGACCACCTGCCGTCGTACCGGTCCGGGCGCCGTCGGTGCCCCTGAGGCCGGCGCGGCGCTGATCGGTCCGCTGACTGTGGATCGTGGCTTCTGTCCCCCGGCGTCCTCACGGGCACGTGCCGTGCTCGCCGACGCCTCGGGAGCCGCGTCGGGCACGAGGAGCTCCGGAGCGCTGGTGGAGGACGGAGTGGCCGATGCCGATCCAGACGCCGTCTGCTCGGCCTGTTGTTCACGCCTACCGGTTCGAGCCTGGCGGTTGGGCAGCTGGCCGGAAGGCCGTGCAGGGGCAGGGGACCCGCTGCGCTTGAAGGCGTTCTTGAGCTCCTCCTTGGTTGGAGTGCTTCGGGCCGGCAGGGCCGTAGTCGGCTCGCTCATGCCTGGGCTCCCTGGGTCGCAGGCTGCGGGGTCGGCGTGCTGGGGGGCTCATCGATCGCCAAGTCGACCTCGTCGACGTAGTCGGTGTCGCTGCCCACAACTCGCTGAGCGCCCTCTTCCTCTGCAATGCGTCCGAGCACCTCAGCGGCCAGGGAGAAGTAGTCATCGGCCAGGCTCTCGCCCGAGGCAGACTGGTAGCGCCCCATCTCCGACCGGGGCCGGCCTTCCCGGACCGCCTGCCACCACGGCTCGGCCTCGGCCGCGACGTTGACCAGCTCAGGCACCAGCAGCCCACGGTCGCGCGCCCCCACTGCGACCGTCTCGGCGTAGCGCACGATCGTCGTCGTCAACAAGCTCTCCGCGTCCGCCCCGAACTGCTCCAGGTCTTCCTTCATGGCGGCCAAGGCGTTGGCCCGCAACGCCGTAGCTGAGGGGTTGACGCCCGCCAAGACGACGGCCAGCAGGTCCAGGGACTGGGGCGCCTTGCCTGCACGGGCTTGGACGAAGCGCTCGGCGACCCTGACCATGCCCTGTCGGCTCGCCTTGTCGGTGCGGGTCGGAATCAGGACCCACCGCGCAGCACCCAAGGCCATCTGCTGCAGCACCTCTTCACCGGGAGGGCAGTCGATGAAGATGAAGTCGTAGTCGCCGGCGATGGGGGCCAGGCTCGTGGCCAGTGCACGAAGGGGCAGGTCGGGATCACGCCGGCTCATGGCTTCCTGTGCGATGAAGGTCGCGAGTCTGCTGAGCTCCCCTCCCCCGGCGACGAGGTCCAGGTCTGAGCGCACGTCGCGCAGCGGCTCCAGCGGCTTGCCGAGGAAGACGGACTGCAGCAAGCCCTGACCGTGGTCGCTGCTGTCCTGTACCCCGAAGTCGAGCGCGAGGTTGCCCTGGACGTCGAGGTCGACGGCCAACACCCGGTAGTCCGGTGCCTGGGCCGTCAAGCCGGCCAGGTGAGCAGTGACGGCGGTCTTCAGCACGCCGCCCTTGCCGTTGATCACGGCGACGACGCGGTCGAGCGCCTCCCAGTCGATGACACCGGCCGCGGCGTTCATCGCGACCTCTTCCCCGCCGTCGCGGTGCTGCGGTGCGCAGGGCCGCATGTCATCCAGAGCTGGCTGCTGTCAGGCATGGTGTTGACGGTACCGGGCGTGTACGTCATCGCTGCTGTCGACACGCGCATCGACGCGGCTGTCGACTCAGTACGTCGACACGCGCATCGACCTCGCTGTCGACTCAGTACGTCAAACCAGTGTCGCAAATTGGTACTGCACATGAGTACGTCAGTACAAGCACGCCCGAGACACGTCAACGGGGTACGTCAAATCAGCACGTCAATCTGGAGCGTCCATCTGGACCGTCAGCGTGGTGCCTGGATTAAGTACGTCGTGTGAGTGCGTCGCGCCGGTGCGTCTGATTCGTACTGCAGACGAGTGCATCAATCAAAACCATCAGGCAGTGCCTACGGTTGGTTCGTCAAGGCAGTGCATCACTGCGGTACGTCAATGCAGTAGGTCAGTCTGGTACATGCGACCAGTGCATCAGTTCCGCACATCAGGCTGGGCATCAGGCCGCCTGCATCAGTTCCAGGGGGTCAGCGCCAAGTCGTGGGGTGGCAGTGGGGGAGAGGTGGCCGTGGTGCCCTTCTCGTTCGACATCCTTGAGGTACTGCACCAGCCGAGCCGACAAGCGAGACAGTCGCCGGTGCAGGGTCTCGCTGGAGATGCCCAGCTGCGCCGCCGTCTCGGCCACACCCTGCGCCTGCCCGGGTAGCGGCGCGTACACCTGCATCAGCAGGCGAGCCTGCTCGTCCGTGATCGCACCATGAGCGGCCGAGTCACCGAGCAGACGCGCCACGCGCGCCCAGGCCGTCGGCTTGTGGTCACCGGTGGCGTTCATGAGCGGGTCGCAGTCCTCCTGGTCGAAGATGGACACCTCGGTCACCGTGCCGCTCCTGGAGTGCCCCGGACCCGCGAACACCCAGCGCCGCTGCGTCAGGCGCAGCGCGTCCAAAGCCAGGTTGGCCGCGACCCGCTGGCGCCGGCGCTGCAGCGGGTAGGTCGTCACCGCCTCCCACAGAGCCGTGATGACCTGGGCCTCCACCTCGGCGGTCTCCGCGCCGGTCACGCGCACCTGGCTCCGTGTCAACCGCACCGCCCTGCCCATGAAGAGCTGCACCACCGTCCGGCCCGCGAGCTCCTCGCCGTGCTGCGCCAGCGTCAGCAGCGCGAGCAGGAGCTCGTCGAGGCATCCATCACCGCCAGCGACTGTCGCAAGGCCGCGCTGGGCGACGGCGTCGGTGATGTCGGTGAGGCAGTGCAGCCCCTGCAGGGCTGGCTGAAGCACTGCCCACCGCCGCACCGCCACGACGGTGCTGTGCTCGTCGCACAGACGCTCCCACTCGGCGTTCAACGCCTGCATGAACCGCATCGGCTCCACCGCGCGCCCCGGGCGGGCCGAGAGCTGGGTGTCGTGCGTACCGGGGTCCACCTCGAGGCGGAAGTGGGTGGTCGGCGAGGACGACATGGCGGGGCTCCTTCGTGGTGGAGCTCCTGACCGTCCTCACACCCCCTTGCCGTTTGTCTGTCCGCACGGACCCTCCGTGCTCATCAGGTCTTGCCGCGTGCGCGCCCAGGTCTTGCCGCAGCCGGTGTTACTGCAGGTCAGCGCGCTGCACGTCACCCAGCGTGACGTCCGTCACACCCGTTGGGGAAAGTCGTCAGTGCTGACGTGTCCGGTTCGCGAGCGCACACCTACCTGATCCGAGTAGCAGAACCCCTTGCCTGCTCCCGCCTCGGAGGCCCCTTCGTGTCCGACCTCGCCGCCTTCCGCCCCCGCCGTCCGCTCGACCCGCACCTCCAGCGCGACGACCTCGTGAGCCAGACCCGCACCACGCCCGAAGGTGCCCCCGCCGCGCTGCGCGATGAGCCTGTCGGGCACTCCGTCACGCCCGCCTTGGACGTCCTGCGCGACTGCGTCCGCGTCGATGGCGGACTGCGCGAGCTCGGAGAGCGTCTTGCCGCCGTACTTCAGTCCCCGTTCGACGAGGCCGCCGTCGCGGCGCTGGATGAGTACCTGACGGGGGAGGGGCGCCGCGCCGCAGTTGAGGCGTGGGTCCGGCTGAACGAGGAGGCATCCGACGCCGAGCCCGTAGTCGAGCACCAGGCGACCAGGACCTCCCCGGAGCTGCTCGCGCAGCTGCGTGAGCAGCCCAGCAACGACACCCACCACGCGGCACCGCCGGCCTCCGGCGCCCGCGGCGGCAGCGGTGCTCGCTTCGTGTTCGGGCGTCCCCGCCGGCCGCGGTGGGGAACGGAAGGTGCGGCGTGCTGAACACCTGGACGCGACAGCGGGCCGGTCAGCGCCAGGGCAGCGCCCCGGCAAGCATCAGCGGCAGCGTCGGTGCCGGTTTGAAGGCTCGCATCCACCGCGGCTCCGTCTCCACAGACTCGCGCCCCGAGATCACCGGCCCACCCGTACCTCAGGCGATGGGCTGGACCCCCGGTGCGGCGCACAGTGCTGGTGCGGTGCGCATCGCCCTGGTGCTCGCGCTGATGTGCGGCCCGGCAGCTCTGCTGCTGCACCAGCTCGACTCACCGCAGGCAGCTCCGCAGGCGGCCAGCACCACCGCTCAGCAAGACGCCGGCGAGGTGGCAGCCATCGGCAACTTCGCCGCGGAGTTCGTCACCGCCTGGCTGACGACACCGGCAGGCGCCGAGCAGTCGCTGAGCTTCTACCTGCAGAGCACCGCAGGGCTCAGGCTGCCCAGCTCGGTCCCGCGTGTGCAGAACATCGCTGTCGCCGACGTCAAGCGGGTCAGGAACTACGGTTCCGCGGTCGCGTCGACCAGGTCTGAGTCCGCCACGCCCACCACGTCCACTTCCTCCCCGGCGCTGAGGACTGAGGCACCACAGGTACCCGGGGCAGTGGGCACCGCCGTGAGCGCGTGGCAGGTGACCGTCGCCGCCGACGTGGACGAGCCCGGCGCCGACGGCGAGCGCGTGATGGTGCGCCGGTACTTCGCCGTCCCGGTCCTTGAGCGAGGTGGGGCTGGCTCGAGCGCCACGACGATGGGGGAGGGCGTGCGAGAGCCGCAGGAGCATGCGCAGGCCGTACGGGGGCTACGTGCGCTGATGTTGCCGCAGCCGGTGGCCGGCCCGACCTCAGGCGAGGGCGCCGAGCTCGACTACGACCAGCAGGTCAGCCCGACCGGCAGCCTGGCCACCAGCGTGGGGCAGTTCCTGACCGCCTATGCCGCTGGGGCGGGCGACGTGACGCGCTACGTCACTCCCGGTGTGCCGATCAGCGCCATCACGCCCGCGGCTTACGCCGACGTCCAGGTGCAATCCGTTCTAGCCCGCGAGGGCAATCCGAGCGCCGATGAGCCCGCCGATGGCCAGCGCGCTCAGGTGCTGGTGACCGCCACCCTGACCACCTTCGAGCGGCAGCAGAGCATCGCTCAGTACGCCCTGGCCCTGACCGCCCGGGGCGGGCGGTGGGAGATCTCCGCGCTTGAACCTGCTCCCGTCCTGGTGCTGCCCACCGACGACGCCGGTGCCGCCGCAGGCGTCACCTCGAGTGCGCCCGGCGCCAGCACTGCCACCCGGCAGTGACCAACCCACCGCTCCCACGTACGACAACTCAGCACTGAAGGAGACGACACCGTGGACATCTTCACCAAGCTCAGCGAGCTCACCGGTAGCGCCGAAGGCGTCATGAAGGGACTGGCCATCATCCTCGGCATCGTCGCGGCCTTGAAGATCATCGACTGGGGTAAGTCGGTCACCTTCGCCCGCGTGGCCTTGGCTGTCGTGGTCGCTGGGGGAGTGGTGCTGGTGGTGCAGAACCCCGACCTGCTGACCGGCGACCTCAAGCAGACCTTCAGCCTCCCGGCCCCCCAGCAACTGCAGTCCTCGCCTGTCACGACCACCGCCACCGCAGGCCTCGACACGGGCTCGACCGCGGCGGCTGAGGTGGTGCTGTCCCTGTGAACGCACCGGAGGTCACCCTCCCGGCCGGCTACCGCATCACGCGCTTCTACACCCTGGCGCGGCGCTTCCCCACCCTCATCGGCCGCCTGCCCAACGGCAGCGAGCTGCCCTACGGCCCGTACACCGTCGGCCAGTTCGTCACCGCAGTCGTCCTGGTGGTCGGCGGCTACTGGACGCTGCCGCTGTGGGGTGGCCAGCGCGGCCTGCTGGTCAACGCTCCGCTGCTACTTGGGGTGACGGCCGGTGCAGTGACGTTCCTGCGCAAGGTGCCGTGGCGAGGGCGAGGACCGGTCCCCATGCTGCGTGGCGCGTTCAGCAGTTACGGGTCTGCTGAGGGCACCTACCGGGGCCGAGCGCTTCCGGTGCGTCAGTCCACCCGCGTCACCGGTCGCGTCTGCATCGCCGACGAGCGCGCGATGTCTGCCGCGAGCGCCCTGGTGCTCGAACGGCACGCCGGCGCGGCGCGGGTTCACCACGACACCGCAGCGTCGATTCAGCATCACGTGTCCGCAGCAGCGAGGACTCCCTCGTTGCTGGTTCACCCGGCAACGCCCGCGGTAGCCGAGCTCCCATCGCGGCCCGCGCCGCAGTCCGCGCGACCTGCTCGTCCTGTTGGTGTTGGCGTTGCCTCGCTCAGCGGAGTGCAGCGTCTGCGACGGCAGGCCAGCGCCTCGGACATCACCGGCTCATCGAGCACCGGTGCCTCACCCAGCACCGACAGTCCGTCGGTCACTGCCGGTTCCACCGCACAGCTGGCCTCCGCCGGCTCGAGCAGGAAGCACTGAGCGCACCATGGAACACCCCATCCAAGACCTCGCCGGACACCTGCTGTTCTCCCGCGACGGCACCGTCTGGGCCACCTGGCGGCTCCAGGGACAGCCCTACGGCCGTCGGGCGGTCGCAGAGAAGGAGCAGATCCGCCTTCTGCACCAGATGCTCTACCGCAGCGTCGGTGGTGAGTCGCTGCACCAGGGGCTGGAGGTCGACACCGACCCGGTCGAAGTCGTGCGCAGCATGCTACGAGGGCTGCGCCAGCCCTTGGAGCAGCTGCCTGAGTGGGCCGCGGAGGTCGAGGCAACGACCGAACGCCTGGAGAGCGACCTGCCGCTCTCGCAGCGCACCTACTGGTTCTCCGTACCGCTGCGCAACACCGGTGCCAGCGTCCTCAGCGAGCCGCTGCGGGCAGGAGTCACCTCTTTGCTCAACCACCTTGGTGCACCGCGCCGCGCGCCAGCGGCCGCGGTCCTGGCGGATCGGCTGGAGCAGGCCGCTGAGATCCAGGCCCTCATCCCTAGCCCGTTCAAGCCGCGACCGGCCACCGCGGCGGAGCTGATCTGGATCTATCGCCACGCCCAGACGCGGGCCCTGGCCGCCGAGGACACCTGGCTGCCCTCGGCGCCCAGGACCGAGGAGATCGACGCTGCGCTGAGCATGGCCGAGCGGGAGCTCGGTGCGGTCGAGCACATGGCCTCACCCGGCCGCATCGGGCGACCCATCCTCGACGAGGCCGCCGTCAGCGACATCGCAGCCGAGGGATGGCGCACGGGCTTCCGCGCGCGTCTGCGCCGACTCATGCCGTCGCAGCGCAAGGTGCTGAAGATCACCGACACCGACGACGAGGGCATGGCCTCCTACCAGTCACTGGCCGTGCTGGCCGGCACTCCCGCCTCCGGTGCGGTCTTCCCCGGCACCGAGTGGCTCGGCAAAGCCGAGGATGCCGGGGTCCCGGTGGATTGGGCGGTGCGCATGCGCAACAACGCCCGCGAGGTCGTCCTGTCCCGCAACCAGCGGGCGGTGAAGAACCTCAACGACCAGTACGAGCAGCGTGAGGGCGAGGTCAGCACCGGCAGCCACGAGCTGGACGCCGTAGCAGCCGCCTTGACGGAGTACCAGCAGCGCTTGGCCACCGAGAAGCTGGAGGTGGAGCTGGAGACCATCACGATCTTCGCCACATCCGCCACCACCCGCGAGCAGGCCCTGATCAGCGGTGCGCAGCTGGCGCGCTTCTACAGCTCCTTCGATCACCCCCTCGAGCGCCCGCTAGGCGAGCAGCAGGACGCCTGGTGGGCCATGCTGCCGGGCACCCGCTGGCCCAAGAAGTTCAACGACCTCGCCCAGATCTCCCTGTCCGAAGGCTTCTCCGCGGCCGTGCCCATGGTCAGCAGCGAGCTGGGCGACGGGCAAGGTGCTCTCTGGGCGGTCAACCAGACCACGTCCTCCTTCTCCGCGGTCCTCCTCGACCTGTTCACCACCATCCAGGCCAACTTCTCCGCCGCGGTCGCCATCGCCGGCGAGCTCGGCAGCGGCAAGAGCTACTCGATCAAGTCCCTGTCCGGTGCGCTGGTGGACACCGGTGCGAGCTTGGTGGCCATCGACCGCAGCCAGACGGGGGAGTACATCCACTTCGCCCGCTCTCTGGGCACCTGCACCGTCGCGGCGGTCGCCAGCGACCCCGAGCGCGGCATCGAGCCCGAACACAGCCTGGACCCACTGCGGATGTTCCCCGGGACTGAAGGCGCACGCGTGACCCAGACGCTGCTGACGCCACTGCTGGCCATCGACACCGGCAGCGACATCGACACTGCCCTGGTGGAAACCACGGATCCGCGTTACCGCACCCAGTACGGCATCACCAGCCTGAACGCGCTCACTGACCACCTGCTGCAGGACTGCCCGCGCCCGGGCGCCAGTGAGCTCGGGCGCAAGCTGCGCGCCCTGCGCACCCGCGACTTCGCCCGCGTCCTCTTCGACGAGAGCCTGCCGGTACTGGACGTGTGGAACGCGCGCGCCCTCATCTTCTGGACGTACGGACTGCAGCTGCCCACCCGCCAGGAGCTCCTGCATGAGCACCTGTTCAAGAAGATGAGCTTCGAGAAGCACTTCGGCCGGGCCATGTACGCGTTGATCATGGCCATCGCCCGGCGCGTCGCCTTCGCCGACCCCAGCCAGTTGGTGCTGTTCGTCAACGACGAGTGCCACCACATCACCGCCTCCATCGAAGGCGAGGAAGAACTGACCGTCTTCATCCGTGAGGGCCGCAAGAACGGCGCCGCAGCCATCCTCGGCTCTCAGGACTGCGCGAACGACTTCGGCTCCGAGACGCTGCGCGGCCTGATCCCTTACCGCCTCGTCATGCGACTGACCGACGAGCCACTGGCCCGCGCCGCACTGGAGTGGATCGGCTTGGAAGCCAGCCCCGAGCACCTCGAGGAGGTGATGGCCGACTTGTCCCCACGCGACACCAACGACCCCGACGGCCGCGTCGCCGCCGACCGGCGAGGCGAGGGCATCTTCCGCGACTCCTACCGACGCATCGGACGCGTGCGCATCCTCGGCCCCGCCCTGCAGGCCCGCCGCCAGGCCTACTCCACCACTCCCGAGACGCCACACACCTCCCTACGCAAGAAGACCCCGGTCGGCGCTCACGCTGCGGCCGGCGACCCTCAGCGCTCGCTCACTCCGGGACCTGTCGCTTCGGTGCCCCAGGTGCTCACAGCGCCGCCCACGCTGCAGGCCGATGTCGCTGAATCGGTGCGGAAGCCGAGGGCGAGCCGGACCACGAAGACGGCACGCACGGCGGGTGCGGTCACCACGCCAGCTGCATCGACGTCGCCCGCCCCGCGCAACCGCGCCGGCAGCACTGCGGCCGGGCGACTGCCCGCCAGCCGCAGTCGCACCAGCGCGCGCGCCACCAAGCCCACGGTCGCTGCCGGCTCCGACCCCACATCCGCCGTACCCGTCTCCGCCGCCTCGCAGGAGCAGCCGTGACCGGCGGGCCCCGGGTACGTCTCTACCCCAGCGCCTACCGCCAGTCATGGTCGGTGCTGCTCCTGCTGACCGTGCTCGTGACGGCGCTGGTGACGCTGTCCACGGTGTGGTTGGGCGCGCGACCGGCTCAGGCCACCACGAGCGTCACCGTCGTCGGGAACACCCCCATCCGTCCGGCCCGCCCGGCTCCGGCCGCTCCGGTGGCTCCGGTGGCTCCGGTCGCCGTGCCATCGAGCACGCCGACTCCGCCGGCTACCGCACCGACCGGTGGCGGCAACACCTCCAGCAGCGGGCCGCTGGCGCCTCTGGACGCCGCTGACACCCACGGCTTGTCCATCGGGAAGTACCAGCTCAGCGTGGATTCCGGCGGGGTGACCAGCGGCGTGAAGCTGATCACCAACGGCGTGCTGCTCTCGGGGTTGTGGGAGGCCTACCGCTGGACCGTGGGTGCAGCCGTGGCCATGATCAACCTCGCCTTGCAGATGGAGTGGGTCGACTGGCTGGTCGAAGCCATCACCCCGGTGGCCAACACCCTGCAGAACGACGTCGTCGCCAAGCTGGGTCTGCGAGGCCTGGCCTTGGGCGTCATGGGTGTGTGGGTCGCCGTCCTCATCGCCGGCGGACGCATCGGCAAGGGCCTCAGCCAGTTGCTGGTCTCCAGCGCCGTGGCCGCCCTCGCAGCTGGCGCGCTGGCCAACCCCGTCGCCGTCATCACCGGCCCAGACGGCGTGCTCTACGCCAGCCGTGACGCCGGACAGGCCGTGGCCACCGTCATCGTCAGCGACGGACGCAGCAACACCCCCAACCCCGCCTTGATCCAGGAGGAGACCGGCGGGGCCCTGGTAGACACCTTCGTCCGCCTGCCGCACCAGATGATCAACTACGGGAAGGTCCTGGACGGCTCCTCCTGCCAAGGCGCCTACGACGACGCGTTGGCCGGTGGCCCCTACGAGTCCGACGACGACGCCGCTCGGTCAGCGCTGGGTGGATGCGACGAGAAGCTGAAGGACTACGCCGACGACCCCGGCTGGACCGGTGTCGCCTCCATCGCGCTTCTCGCGCCGGCCGGAGGAGCGCTGGCGCTGCTGGCCATCGTCCTCGTCGTCATCTTCTTCCTCGCCACCCTCATGGTGATCTTCTTCGCGGTGAAGCTGATCCTCGACGTGATCCTGGCGATCATGCCGGGGGAGCGCAGTGGTCTGTGGAGCTCCGTGGCCGGGCTGCTCGGTGCGGTCCTCACGGTTGCCGGGCTGATCGCCATGCTCGCGCTCTACTGCGTCTTCCTGCGCGGCGTGCTGACCACCAAGACGAGCACCGACATGTTCGTGCGCTTCTTCATCGTCGATGCGATGGTCATCTCCTTCATCGTCATGACCATCGTCGCTCGCAAGCGCATCAGCGAGCGGGCGCGGAAGATGGCAGAGAAGGCCGCCTCGCTCAGCGGCGGGGGCAAGGCCCAACCCGCGCAGATGCCCAGGCTGTCTCAGGCACGCGCGGCCATCACCCAGGCTGCCTCCACCCGTGCAGCGGTGGGCCGGGTCTCCGGTAGCTCCACCGGTGCATCCCAGGCCGCCGCCTCCGGCAACCCCGCCCAACGCGTGCTGCACCGAGTGGCCAGCAACCGTGTCGTGAGGGCAGGTGTCACGGCGGCGAGCTTCGCCGGTGGCGCGGCCGGCCTGGCCGCCAAGGCCACGATCGGAGCTCCCGTCTACGGCCCGCGCGCAGCCCGGGTGGTCAAGGCCGCCGCCCGTACCCGCGCCGCCGCTGCACGCGCCAGCGTCCAACGCACCAGCGCACGCGGCAAGGCTTTCGCGGGGGAGTACCGCGACGGTCTGGTCATGGCCGCGCGCCCCGCGGTCGCCGTAGGCAAGGTCGCTGCGCGCCCCGCGGCCGCGGCGGGCAAAGCCGCTGGTCGTGCGGCCGCGCCCGCCGTCACCGCCGCCAGCATCCGCTTGTCCAGCCCCAAGCAGGACACACAGATCCCGCCGCGCCCCGCGGGTATCAGCGCATCTCGCTCACGGGCCGGGCAGCCCACCCCGCGCACAGTGGTCGCCGCGCGCGAGCGCCAGCGCATGCGCCGTGAGGCTGCGCGTTCCACCGCCGTGCCCACGCCGAGCACCCACAGCAAGGCCGGCGCCGGCGAGAGCCGCTTCCGCTTCGGCTCGAAGAAGTCGGCCTAGCCATGGCGACCACTAGCCCCGTGCGCATCGCTGCCAGCACCTCGCAGTCCACCGGCAAGACCTCCGGCCCCGGCGGCCACGGACCGAAGTGGGTCATCGGCGTCATCGCCGGCGTCGTGCTCGCCGGCGTGGCCGGGGCGCTGGTGCTGCTGCTGGTTGTCTTGGCTGGCCTCAGCGGCGGGGGCGGCGTCTCCAGCCTGGCGCCCAGCGCGGTGCCCGGCATCAACCCGGTGCTGCTGGACGCCTTCGGCAAGGCGGCCGCGGCCGCACCCACGGTGGCGCCCAAGTGCACGGGGATGCGCTGGTCGATCCTGGCCGGCATCGCCCAGGTGGAGTCCAACCTCGCCGCCGGACACACCATCAGCCCCACCGGTGAGATCACCCCGCACATCATCGGCCCCGCCCTGAACGGCTCCGGCGTCGGCGGCAACCGCACCCCCATCTACGACAGCGACGGCGGCCGCCTGGACGGCGACACCGTCTACGACCACGCAGTGGGGGCCGTGCAGTTCATCCCGACCAGCTGGGCCATCTACGGCCGCGACGGTAACGCAGACGGGGTCGCCGACCCCCACAACGCCTACGACGTCGCCCTCGGCGCCGTGGTCCACCTCTGCGGCACCGGCGCCCGTGACCTCTCCGACCGCGGGCAGCTGCAGGCGGCCCTGTTCACCTACAACCACTCCCAGACGTACGTGGCCAAGGTCCTCGCCAACATCGACACCTTCGACCAGATCGGGGTGGCCGCCGGGGGAGCGGCGGTACCAGAAGCCAGCGGGCGCGCAGCGGTCGTCATCGCCGAGGCCCGCAAGTTCCTCGGCCTGCCCTACCTCTGGGGCGGCACCACCCCCAGCGGCTTCGACTGCTCAGGGCTGACGTCCTGGGCTTACCGCGCCGCCGGGGTAAGCCTGCCCCGCGTCTCGCGCGACCAGGCCCGGGTCGGCACCTGGATCTCCCGCTCCGCCGGCCTGGAGGCTGTGGCCCCCGGAGACCTGCTCTTCTTCGGCTCCAACCCTGCCGCGGGGCAGAACGGCGGCATCCACCACGTCGCGATCTACCTCGGCGGCGGTCAGATGATCGACGCCCCCCGCACCGGCACCGTCGTGCGTGAGGAGGCGGTCTGGATGAGCTCCTACGCCGGCGCCGTCCACATGCCCTGAGCGGCCGCACCTGCCCGAGCTGTGCCGACCTCCCGCCCACGAGCAAGGACTCCCTGTGCCTACCTTCCTGCGCAGCTCTCACCCTCACCCCGACGACGAAGTGCCGGACGGGCTCCTCCTCGAGCTCGACGACCGCGACGATCCGGGCACGCACGCGCGGCGTGGGCATGTCCTGCTGCCAGCCGTTGGCGCCTTCCTCCTGGCCTGCATCGGCGCCGCCTGCTTGATGCCTGACCTGACCGCCGACGCACGGCACCTGCTTGAGCCCACCGGTAGCACTGCTACCGCGGTCCGGCAGGCGGCCAACCCGGCCGTGACGTCCAAGAACCCGCCGGCCCCCTCGCCCGCGGCCGCCCTCGCGAACGCCACGGCCTCCAGTGCACCGGCGATCACGGACGTAGCCCCGGGGCCCGCCTCCGCCCCCACATCCCCTGCGCCGGCTGAGCCGAGCGCGCAGAGCACACCGGAAGATCTGCTGGCCGGCCCCGTCGATGACGACGTGCTGCAGCAGTCGATGGAGGACTCCCTGCCGAACCGGGTCGCGGCCCAGGATCCGGTGGCCGCAGCCAGCCCGCAGGCCGGTGAAGCCGTTGAGATCGCATGGCAAGCCCTGACCGCGGACCTGCTCGCCGGCGGCTGGAGTCAGCCCCACCGGCAAGTCGCCGTGCTGACCACCACCGCCACCGTGCCCGGGGACGGCACCCTCCCGGCGACGGTGTCGGTGGCCTTCATGTGGAGCGCGACGACCGCCGCGGGAGAGCTCACCGACCGCGAGATCTCCACCGTCGACCTCAACCACGGCGGCAGTGACTGGGCCGTCGACGGCATCCGCACCATGGGTCAGCCGTGAACGCCCATCCGATGCGGCAAGACCTCCCCGCACCCGTGCGAGTCCCCACCCGCAAGTGCGACAGAGCTTCTCGTGGTCGCTCACGACTTCATCGACCCACGGCACCGACCCGGCAGATGCCTGCGGCAAGACCTCCGCACCCGCCTTCGCTGGTAGTGGCATGTCACAGCCACTACCCGTCGATGTGGCATGTCGCATCACCCACGGCAGGTGCGGCAAGACCTGCACGAGGTGCTGCGCAGCGCCCCGCGCACCATCAGCCCCCCACCTTCGGGATACGCACACCCGCTGCACCGGTCCAGTCGGAGCGAACATGAGCGAGGGCCAGCAGGACCCGGGCGCGACCGAGCTACCAGCCGCGGCGCGCCGCGGCGGGCAGTACCGCCCGCACCGCTCCACTGGCTACCGCGCGCACAGCCACTACACCCCCGACGCGCTGGAAGCTCGGGCTCGCAACGCCTGGTACTGGACCCAGCTGGAGTCGGAGGGGTTCAACACCAAATCCGAGCTCGTCATCGCCGGGATGACGCTGGTCTGCGAGATGCTCGAGGACCTCTACAACAGCGGCCAGCCCTTCCGCGCCGCACCCGAGGACATCCGCCGCGGCCCCAGCCCCGCAGGCACCGCCCGCCAGAGCGCCGCCATGCGCGCCTGGTGGAGCGCACGCGGCGCAGGCGCTGACGAGCCAGACGATCACGCGGGACACGAGCACGCGGGGGAGGGGCAGGTGGGGGGCGAGCGGGTAAGCGACGAGCAACTCGCGATCGACCTGCCCGCACAACCGCCGGTGCACTGACCCGCACCCGATGAGCACGCCAGTCCCCACCTGACGGTGGGGGCGACTGACGCCACCCAGCCCACGCCCTCTTCCCGGACACCTGCTACTGCGGCGTACCAGGCCATCACCGCTGTGACGTGCCCGGAAGTGTGTGACATGAGTGAGTGGACTACGGAGGATCGCTCAGCCCAGAACCGCCTTGGAACCTGGCCTGAGCGTACCGACGTTGTCAAGCGAGCGGCAAGACCTTCCAGCGGCTCGTCGCCGCGCTAGGACAGCACCGCGCTCCTGCATCCACGGCTGACGATCCCGCGGCTCCGCCACTCCCACACCCGCCGGCCGCACCGGCCTTCTCCCGACAGCAGGCCGCCGGATCCACGCGCCCACCTGACAAGACCGCCCACCTCCACAGCGCCAGGCACGAACTCCTTGCAAGTCATCTGTCCGAAATCGGCTCCGGCCGCACCTTCTCCGTACGAAGGCAACCCATCGACCACGACCGAGGAGACACCCGTGGCCCACTCCCTGAGTGCCGCGCTCGTCACCGCACCACCCCAACCAGCGTCAGCGGCGCTGGCGGGCGACGCATCCGCGAGCGCCGCCCGCACTGCGCCGGCGATGGTCACGCGCGTAGCCGGCCTGGAACCGCTGCCGCCGAGCTGGCCGGTGTGGGCGCTGAGCCTGGCCGCCGGGGGAGTGAGCTGCTACGCCGGAGCGCCCTTGATGCACCTGGACTCCTTCAGCCTCCCCGGTGGTGTTGCCTTGGAGGCCGCGGCACTGCTCAGCGCCATCACCGGTGTCCGTGCGCAGCGTCGGGGCTGGCTCACCGACCAGCTGACCGAAGCCCTCACCCCACTGCTGGGGCTGCGCGAGCCGTCCCGCGAGCACGTCAAGGTCTCGCGCTGGCGCGGGCACTGGATCGGTGCTCCTGAGCGGCTGCGGCTGAGCTACAACCGCGGCAGCGTCAACACCGACCACCCGCGCTGGAACCAGGATGTGTTGGCCACCGTCCAGCGGCTGCTGGGTGCGGAGTACACCATCCGCCAGCACGACGTGCGCCGTGGAGTGCTGAAGCTAAGGCGCATCCTCGAAAGTCCTGAGACCACTGCCGCGAAAACACCGGCCGTGGAGCGCGCCACCCGCATCGCCCGCGAGATGCTCGGAGCCACTGCCACCCTCGTGCCCACCTTCGCCGACGAGCTCGACGAGGACGATCAACTGCAGCTGTGCGCAGTCACGGTCAAGCACCAGGCCGGTACGCGCATCGAGCGGCCCGCCCAGCGTGCACGCATTGAGCGCACCTTCTCCGCGATGCTGCCCGGACGCTGGCGGGCGCTGTGGCAGCTGGAAGACGACACCGTCCGCTTTGAGATCCGCCCCACGCTGCTCACCCGCTTCGAGCACCCCGCGCCGCCCAAGCGTGACGGCCTGGACGTCCTGCGCGACTACGACAAGGTTGCCATCGAGCTGGCCGTCGACGAGGACGCGCACATGAGCACCTGGCAGCCGGCCATCGACCCGCACCTGATGGTCGTCGGTGCCACCGGCACCGGCAAGACCGTGCTTCTGCATGGCGTGCTCACCGAGATCACCTCCTGGGGTTGGCCGGTCTTCGTCAATGACGCCAAGGGCGTGGAGTTCCTGGGCTTTCGGGAGTGGCCGAACGTGCGCGCGGTGGCCACCAGCATCGGTGAGCAGGTCGCGGTCATCCACACGGTCTGGCAGATCATGGAGGACCGCTACAACGCCGTCATCGAAGGACGGGCACACGAGTCCGACTTCGAGCCAGTCGTCCTCTTCCTCGACGAGTTCCGCGACTTCTACGGCAACCTCACCGACTGGTACGCCCGCGTGCGCGTCACCGGCAAGGGCGGCGACCCCACCAAGGCCCCGGTCATCGAGAAGGTCAAGTCCATCGCTCGCAAGGGCCGCACCGCCCGCGTCCACCTGGTCCTGGGCACCCAGCGTCCGGATGCGGACTTCCTCTCCGGTGAGATGCGTGACAACTTTCGCGCCCGAGTCAGTCTCGGGCGCCTGTCTCCGCAGGGCTCGATGATGATGTGGGACTCACCCTCCGCGGCCGTCTCCGTCCCCAAGGGCATCCGCGGTCGCGGCATCACCCTCGACCACAACGATCGCCCCCGCGAGATCCAGACCTTCTGGACCCCCGACCCCCGCAAGGTCCGCGCGGAGCACACCGGCGACCTCGCCATCCTGCGTAGCCTCCTGCCCGCCCAAAGCCGCCACGAACGTCTCGTGATCATCGCCCCGCACGTCGACGAGACCAGCGACCTCGACGAGCCCCGCTACGGGCAGTGGGCGGGCGCCTTCCTGCAGACCAGCTCCACCGGCGGTCTAGCCAGCACCGACCACCTGCGCCACGTCGCCCGCATCGTGCCGCTGAGCCTGCACCCGGACAGGGCGCCACGCTCCACCCTCGCGCCAGCGCTGCTGTTCAGTGACAGCCAAGGCGCCGAGCACGATGAGCTCGTCACCGCCGCGGTGGGCTCCACGCAGGACGGCGACGGCTTCGACGGCGAAGGCGCCGTCATCGTGGAGAAGGTCCCTGAGGGCTCCCGCTTCGTCAGCCTCGAGTCCCGCACCCCCGCCGACCACATCGGCAACGGCCCCACCGATGACGCCCCGGAGACCAGCTACGCGGCGGAGGCCGCGTTCAGCTACGCCGACGAGCGTGACGCCGAGCAGGACGAAGACGACGAACTCGACCCCTTCGCCGGCTACGGCAACCCGGAAGACCTCACGGTCGACGAGCTGGAAGCGGGCATGCTCGTCCTGCTCGACGAGGACACCGATCACTGGGCCGTGCTTGAAGAAGACCCGGCGCCCGACCTCGACGACGACGACGCTCGATGTCTGGACTGGCGCGACGACCACGACAACGCCGGCTCGCTGACCGTCGACGCCAGCGCCATGGTCACGGCTCGCCACCCCCTCGACGAGGCAGTCGCTGAGGACGAGCACGAGAACATCACCCCCAACGAGCCCCGACGTCCCAGCGGATCAACCGTCCCGCGCTCCAGCGGCAGTACGCCGCGACGTCGAGGAAGCCGCGCTGCGGTCGCAGCGCCTGAGCGCCCCCAACTGCACGTCGTGCGCTGAGCACCGGAGCGGATCGCAGATGAACCGGACCTTCGAGCTGGCGCGCAGCCCCCACCGGAACGAGCACCAGCCCCCGGTTGCTGCTCCGCCGATCGCACCCGAGTCGACGTGGTCAAACGGCTGCCGCAGCGTTCAGCTGCAGGCGCACGCAGGATCGAGGACGGCACCTCGGCGCTGCTGGCGGCGGTGGTGGTGGTGCCCGCCTTCGCCAACGCCTTGCTGATCACCGACTACGTCCGAGCGGCGCATGCACGTAAGCGCGCGGGCACCTCCGCGTCAGCGCTAGCCGTGCGTGAGCGCCGGCCGCACTTGATCCGACCGCAAGCCCCGACCCGACTACGCCCGCACCCGCACCCGCACCAGGAGGCCCCGTTGAGCACTTCGTCTGAGCCGACTCGCAGTAACGTCGACGACAAGATGACCTTGGTGCTGGTGGGAGCACTGTTCCTCGCCTTTGGCGGAGCAGCAGCCCTCTGGGGCAAGGTCCTGGACAAGTTGCTGCAGCTGCACATCATTCTGCCCGCCGGACCGCACATCACTCTTGCTCTACCCAAAGCCGCGGGCGCTGGCCTAGACGGCCGCCGCCTTCTGTTGGCCGGCGCACTGTCGTTGCTCTTGCTGGCGGCCGCGGCTGGAGAGCGCCGTCGGAGGGCACGCGCCCGAGCGCGCAGCGGCGACGGTGCTCGAGCGGGCCGTCGATGAGGTCGGGCGGCGCGCACAACGATCATGAGGTCGGGTGCTTACCGCAGCGCGTGCCTCGGCAGGCATGCGGCGCTAGCCGCATCCCGCACCTAGCGCTACGCTGCCAGCACAATAAACGTAACTCCGACAGAGTAATAAGGTCTGGCGGTAGTCGGGCCGAGAGGAGCCTCGTGCCCGCCGCACGTCGTCGACACCACGCGCCCTCAGTAGTTGCTTCAGCGCCAGAGTCCCGCACGATAGTCGCGGGGCAGGTGAGAGCGCAGATGAAGACCCACGCCGCTCCGGTGCCTGAGCCCCGCCCTCAAGAGGGAAGATCGGCCGCTTCCACACTGCACCCCACCGCGCCCACGCGCCGATCTCCCCAACCAGCCGGCGCACCCACCGGTTTGCGATTCAGTAACCTTCTGCACTGTGAGCTGTTGAAACTCATCAGCGTACGCTCACTACCGACGACCATGCTGGCGGCCATGCTCGTCGTGGTCGGCGTCGGCGTCGGCACGAGCGCCGCGATGGCACAAGACGCGACGGGCAATTCCGCGTCGAGCCCAGAGAGCTTCTTCAGTGTTCCCATGTCGGGCGTGCAACTCGCCACCGTGATCGTGGCTGCCCTGGGTGTGGTCTCTATCACTGGAGAGATCGCCAGTGGGATGATCCGTACCACCCTTCTGGTCGCCCCGCGACGGAGTCTCCTACTGCTGGCAAAGGCCACCATCCTCGCCGCTGTGGTCACCATCACTCAGGGCCTGGCCATCGCCGCAACGTTCGCAATCGTGAACTACACGATTGTTGAGCGAGGGCAGCGCGTCACCTCGGGTGCCCGTGAAGTATTCATCGCTCTAGCTGCCAACAGCTACCTTCTCGTGGGAGTTGCCTTGATCGGCCTCGCTCTCGGCGTGTTGATGCGTCACGCGGCCGCGGCCATTTGCACCCTGTTGGGTGCGTTGTTCGTCCTACCCGTACTTCTTCAGGTACTCCCCAGTTCCGCCCTGGTCGATGCGGTGAACAAGTGGTGGTTGACCTCCACCATGGAGAACACCACCGATCTGCGCAGCAGCGATCACTACCTCAACCCCCTCGTCGGCGCCGCGGCCTTCACCGCGTGGATCGTGTTGTTGCTCACCACCGCCGCCATTAGCTTCAACCGGCGCAGCGCATGACCCGCCGGTTCACCTGCCGCGCACCGCCTGTGGCAACCGGATCGCCGCTTCACTTCAAGTCCAAACAGTGGAACGTCATCGGCCTTGGCTCAAGCGGCACTGACGCGGTCAGCACGCCCGAGGACGACTGAGGTCCGCGACTACCGCACTCAGCTACCACCGGTATGGAGTCAGGCGGTGGAGCAGTACGACGGCATCTCTAACGACAGCCCGAACGCCTAGGTCTTTGGACCAGGCCCCCGTCGACCTCACCAGTCGAACCCCGCCAGCTGACTTCTACCTGCTCCCCGCATCTACGAGTTCGGTCTCAGCGGCCGCGTACACATTTGCACCGCCGTCACGGCGGTACCTCTATCTCTCGAAGGAGAGCACCATGTCTACCCGACGTTCCCCGTCCGCCAGTCGCAGCTTCGCGCTGGTGCTGGCTCTGACGGCCGGCACCACGGGCTTACTCGCCGGGCCTGCCTACGCCGCACCCACTTCGACCGCCACTCCCACAACGCGCTCGACCTCGGTTACCACCCCGAGCGAGTGGCTCAACGTGACGTGGAGCGGTGGCGACGACGCCACCGTGGTCAAGACCGCCGGGGTCCCCGGCGGGGGCACCACCGTGTCGTACCTGCAGAAGCCCGCCGCGCAGGACGAGAAGGTCGAGGCCCGCGAGCTGACGCTGAAGGTGGACGGGAACGCCATCGCCGCCCAGACCGCCGCACTGGAGGACGGAAGCATGGTCCCGGCGGCGGACTCCGACCTCGGCGCGAAGCAGTCCGGGGGCACGACCACCTTGACCGTCGAGGCCACCGACGAGGCGCAGACGCTGGTCTTCCTGCCCGAGGACGCCCCCCGGGCCGCGGACCCCGAGGACCAGGACGAGGTCGACGGCTGGTGGTCCAAGCTCGTCGGATGGATCAGCGGTGACGACGAGGACGACAGCGACGACGCGGACACCGCCACCAGCTCGCCGACCTCGACGAGCGCGCCCACCTCGACGAGCTCGCCCACCTCGACCTCGACCAACAGCACCGACGACGGGCAGGGCGCGGAGGATGACCCGTCGGCGCCGTCGACCCCGTCGCGCTCGGCGAGCAGCACCCCGTCCGGCACCGCGACGAGCACCCCGTCGAGGACCTCGACCGGGGGCGACGCGTGCGTCATCACCCAGGGCGAGGAGCAGAAGGCCACCGCCGCGGCGGGGCTGGCGGCCGACGAGAAGGGCGGGCAGGCCGAGGACTACGCGGTCTCCGACGGTCCGACCGCGGCACCGACGTTCAGCGAGGAGACCCGCAAGAAGGCCGCGGCCGCGGCATCGGCTTCGGACTGCAGTGAGGGCGACCCCGACCCGAGCCCGAGCTCCTCACGGTCAGGCGGTCTGGTGAGCGATGACTCCCCGCCCGCCGCCGAGGACGACGTCGACCCGAGCCCGAGCTCCTCACGGTCAGGCGGTCTAGTGAGCGATGACTCCCCGCCTGCCGCTGAGGGCGTCACCCGCGCCGACGTCGCCGCTGGCGACTGGCTCTCCGGCGCCTCCGGTGACCCCGCCGGCATCGGGAAGCTACGCGGGGCACCGGCGGAGGTGGCCACCACCTGGGCCAACGGCGGCAGCAACGGCATCGACGTCCCCCAGCTCCAGTCGGGCGGGGAGTACAGCAAGGCCAACTGGGACAAGTCCCTGCTCGTCTCCATCAGCCCGTTCGAGGACGGCGGCTCCTGGGCCAAGGCGGCGGCCGGGAGCTACGACGCGAACTGGACCAAGCAGCTCACCAACATCAAGAACGGGTGGGGCGACCGCGACGGCACCCTGTTCATCAGCCTGGCGTGGGAGCTGAACGGCAACTGGTACCCCTGGGCCGTCACCGCCGACCAGACGCAGACCTTCCGCACTGCCTGGACCCGCTACCGTGCCCTGCAGCAGAAGATCCTCCCCGACGCGTTGCTGACCCTGACGATGAATCGGGAGTCCAACGGCTACGACGGGGACTCCTCCGACCTCATCGTCAAGGGCAAGCTCGACGCCTACGCGGTGGACTACTACAACCACTACCCCTACGCGGCAACGGAAGCTGAGTTCACCGCCGCCCTCGACGAGCGCGACGGTGGCGGCGGTCCGAAGGGGCTGGAAGCCCACCGCCAGACCGCGCAGGCGGCCGGGGTGCCGCTGGTACTCCCGGAGTGGAACGGCAGCGCCAAGAACGGTGACGCGCCCGGCTTCATCACCGGGATGCACTCCTTCTTCGCCGAGCACGCCGGTCCCGGTGCGGGGCAGGTGCTCGCGGAGTCCCTGTTCGAGATCGACAAGGACGACAACAACTGGGCCTTGCTGGGCGGCACGAAGATGCCGAAATCCGCTGCGGCGTACGCGCGGGAGTTCAGCGACGTCGGGGGCCAGTCGTGACCCGCACCGGGCGTGATCGGGTCCGCGCGCTGGCGTTGGCGGCGGCGCTGAGCACAGCAGGGACCGGACTACTTGCCGGCCCGGCGCACGCCGCACCCACCCCGACCTCGAGCCCGTCCACCACGAGCGCGTCGACGTCGAGTGCGTCCTCGACAAGCACGTCGCCGGCGAGCGGGACCACCCGCCGCCCGGTGTCCCGCCCGCCCGCCGCGGCCGACCCCGACGACCAGGACGCCGTGGACTCCCTGTGGCAGAAGATCCTCAACAAGCTCGGCCTGGGCGACGACGACGCCAGCACGAGCGGAGCCCAGGACGACTCCACCGGCAAGGACTCCACCGGCAAGGACTCCGCCGACGGGGACTCCGCCGACGAGGGCTCCGCGAGCACCTCGCCGACGACCACTGCGCCATCGACCACGGGCAGCACCGCCACCGCGGGCAGCACTGCCAGCGGGCAGGCCATGCCCACCACCGCGCCGGCGGGCTGGTCGCAGGTCCTCGCCGAGGACTTCACCACCCCCGCCGCTCTCGGGACGTTCCCCGGCCCGGCCTACGCCGCCCACTGGGACGGCTACGCCGGGTTCACCGACACCTCCGGGGTCGGGACCTACACCCCCGACCGGGTTGTCTCCGTCGCCGACGGTGCCCTCGACCTCAACCTGCACACCGAGAACGGCAAGGCACTGGTCGCCGCACCCGTGCCCCAGGTCGACGGGAAGTGGGGCGGGTGGACCTACGGGCGGTACTCGGTCCGCTTCCGCGCCGACGACGTGCCCGGGTACAAGACGGCCTGGCTGCTGTGGCCGGACTCCGATGACTGGAACGACGGCGAGATCGACTTCCCCGAAGGCGACCTCGACGGGTCCATCAGCGGGTTCGTCCACCAACCTGGGGACCCCTCCTCCAACGCCTTGGCCATCGACACCGGTGCCAGCTACACCGACTGGCACACCGCCACGATCGAGTGGCTACCCGACGGGGTGACGTTCTTCCTGGACGGGGAGCAGGTCGGGCACACCGACGTCTCCCCAAGCACCCCGATGCACCTGGTCCTGCAGACCGAGACCTCCGGGCAGCCCCCGGCCGAAGCTGCCGGTCACGTGCAGATCGACTGGATCACCCTGGCCCGCCACGACTGAACCGCCGGTCTCGCACCACCCCTGCGCGCTTCCCCCGCTTGGCGTCGCCCCCGCGTACTGACCACCGCGCACTGGCTACCGGCCGCCGCCGCGGTGACCTCGCCCCCCTGCTCGAAGGAGAACACCATGACCGCTCGACGCTCTGTGCGCCGCAGCTTCGCGCTGGCGCTGGCCCTGGCCGCCGGCGGCACGGGCCTGCTCGCCGGCCCCGCCCAGGCCGCGCCCACCCCGACCACCACCGCCTCGTCGAGCGCTGCGTCCACCGCAGCCCCCACCTCGGGCACCACTGAGACGTCGCGGCCCACCTCCCGCGCCACGTCGGCCAGCAGCCCCACCACCGACACGACCATCGGCGACACCAACGACGCGACCGACGACGGCGGCGACGCCGGGAGCTCTGCTTTCGACGCCGACGCGGCCGCACCGAAGGCGGCCGACCCCGACGACCAGAACGCGCTGGAGAAGGCATGGGCGTCGATCAAGAACCTCATCACCGGCGACGACGACGAAGAGGACCAGGCCAAGGACGACTCCCCGCCCGCGGCCGAAGGCGGCGCGGGTGCGGTGACCGGGTCCCTGCCTGGGCGGGCCGAGACCTGCGACAACCCCGCCCGCCTGAGCCAGACGACCCCCCAGGCCAGGACGATGGCCGCGACCGCCGCCCTGGACGAGGCCGGGAAGGGCATCGAGTCGCACCAAGCGCAGCCCTCGGACTGCCTCGCCGACTCCTTCGGGGTCGGGGCCCACCTGACCTACACCGGCACCCCGTACACCGATCAGAAGATGATCACCCAGCGGCTGCAGGAGCTGGGCGTGCGGCACCTGCGCGACGGGTGGGGCACCGGATCCAGCAAGACCAGCGCGTTCGTGGAGAACACGCTGGCCCCCCTGGGCATCGGGATCACGATGGTGCAGGACCCCCGGCAGAACGCCTCCCCGGAGGCCCTGAAGGACATGGTCAAGGAGGAGCTGCCGGGCGCGATCGACGCGGTGGAGGGGCAGAACGAGAACGACCTCACCGGCGGGGACTGGGCGAGCGAGACCCGCCAGTGGACCCAGAAGGTCGCCGAGGCGTACCGCGGTGACCCGGCCACCAAGGACATCCCGATCCTCGCGCCGTCTCTGGCCGACACCAACACCACCTCGAAGTACCAGCAGCTCGGGGACATCTCGAAGTGGGTCGACTACGGCACCGCGCACGACTACCCCGGCAATCAGTGGGTGATGAACGAGTCCATCACCGACACCGTGCTCAAGAACAACCGGATCACCGCCGGCGACGTGCCCGTGCAGGTCACCGAGACCGGCTACACCAACGGCACGTCCGGGGGTGGCTACCCCGGCACCCCGCCGGCCCAGGTCGCCCAAGCGCTGCCGAAGCTGCTCCTGGACCACTTCCGCCAGGGCATCGCCCGGACCTTCCCCTACGAGCTGGTGGATCAGAAGGACGACGGCTCGTTCGAGGGGTCGTTCGGGTTGGTCAAGAACGACGGCACCCCGAAGCCTTCGTTCCAGGCGATCTCGGAGCTGGTCCGGTTGACCACCGACCCGGGCAAGGGCGCCGGTGACGTGGACGCGTCGCTGGACTACCACCTCGACGGGGTGGACGCCGAGACCCGGACCTTGCTGCTGGGCAAGCGCAACGGGTCCTTCGTGCTGGCCGTCTACCAGCAGGAACCCACCTGGGACGGGTCGAAGGTCAAGACCCTGTCCGCGCAGCAGATGACCCTCACCCTCAATGAGGCCGCCGACGTGCGGGTCGACGACCTCGACGGGGACGACCAGGCGGTCGCCAGCACCAAGGGCACGACCACGACGACCTTCACCGTCCAGGACGGGGTCACCGTGTTGACCATCACGCCCACCGGCAAGCCGGCCACGCCGACGCCCACATCCAGCTCGACGCCCACGGCGTCGTCCACCTCAAGCTCGACGCCCACGCCGAGCGGGTCCGAGACGCCGCGGCCGCGGGACACTGCGGGCTCGAAGGTCGACGAAGAGGTGGAGACCGGCCAGCGCTGACCCGCGTTCGCGCCGAGACCGGCGCACCTTGCTCAAGTGCCGGGGACTGCGTTCATCCGCGGTCCCCGGCACGCGGCTGTTTGCCTCACCCGCAGCGTCTGGAGACCCCATGACCGGCACCACCACGACGTCCTCCCCGCGTCCGCGACGTCGAGGACGCGCCCTCACCCTCGCCCTGGTCGCGGTCGGCGTGCTGCTCACCCCGCTGCCCGCCCACGCCGCCACGGACCCCGCCGGCGCCGCAGAGACGACGGCGGCCCCGACCGGGGCCCCGGTCTCGGTCTCGGGCGCCGCCGCACCGAAGGCCAAGAAGGCCGAGGACCAGAACGCGCTCGAGCGGGCCTGGCAGAAGGTGAAGGACCTCATCACCGGCGACGACGAGGACGACACCTCGAGCGGGGACACCACCGACCAGGTCGTGGACGACGTCGACGCCGGGACGACCACGGCGCCCACCACTTTCGTGGCGCGCACCGGGGCCGACCTCACCCTGGACGGGGCCTCGTTCCGGTTCTCCGGCGCCGACATCTACTGGTTGGGCCTGGACGACAACGTCCGTGACGCCAACGGCCAACCGACCTACCCGAGCCACTTCCGCATCGACGACGCGATGCGCACCGCGCTGGCCACCGGGGGAACCGTCGTTCGGACCTGGGCCAACTCCGTCGGGTGCCCCCGGTGTCTCCAGCCCGAGCGGGGGCAGTTCAACGAGTCCGCGTTCGAGTCCCTGGACTACGCCGTGGCCTCCGCTGGGCGCCACGGGCAGCGGCTCGTCATCAGCCTGGTGGACAATTGGGCGTACTTCCACGGCGGGAAGCGGACCTACACCGGCTGGCGTGGGCTGCCGGAGTCGGCGTTCTTCTCCGACCCGCAAGTCATCGCCGACTACCAGGCCCACATCACCCACGTCCTGGACCACGTGAACCGCTACACCGGCCGCCGCTACGGCGACGACCCCACGATCATGGCGTGGGAGACCGGTAACGAGATGTGGTGCGAGACCTGCGCGGGCAACGCTTGGGACGGGTCGTGGACCAAGGCCGTCGCCGACCGCATCAAGGCGTTGGCCCCCCGCCAGCTCGTCGTCGACGGGCACGGCACCGACCCGGCCTGCACGACCGGGTGCCTGCATGAGGCAAGCCTGGACCTGGACTCGGTCGACGTCGTCGACGACCACCACTACCCGCCGGTCATCGCCCGCGTCCGCAGCGGCGCCGCCGCCGCCCGCCAGCACGGCAAGGTGTACCTCGTCGGGGAGTACGACTGGGCCAACCACCGCGGCGGAGACGACCTGGGCGCCTTCCTCAAGGCCGTCGACGACTCCGGGGCCGCGGGGGCGTTGTTCTGGTCCATCGTCTCGCACGCTGATCAGGCCGGGTTCGTCGACCACGACGACGGCGACCAGTACCTGTTCCCCGGCCGCACCGACGACGAGCGGGCGCGCACTGCCACGCTGCAGACGTTCGCACAGCAGCTGGGCGCTCCGGCGGCGCCGCAGCTGCCCGTGCCTCGCCCGGCCAAGGTGAAGGTGAACCGCACGGGTGAGGGCGTTGGGGTGTCCTGGCGTGGTGCCGCGCCCGCGGCCAGCTACATCATCCAGCGCCGCGAGGACGACGGAGACTTCGAGACGGTGGCCGAGGACGTCACCGACACCGAGGTCAGCGACGGGAAGCCGCTGTGGACCGACACCAGCGCCGCGGCCCGCAGCGGCGACAACCTGGAGTACCGGGTGCTCGGGGTGGATGCGGGCGGCGAGCAGAGCAAGCCCTCCGCAGACGCAGCGGTCTGACACACCGCGGTCGCGCAAGGCACGAGCAGCACGGCTGGCACGACATCCCGTCCTGAGGTCGCCTGCACTCCTGGCCGGGTGCGCCGTAGACCGAAAGGTCGCGGCGCACCCGGGCGGCACCTTCTTTCCGCCCTGAGATTCGAAGACCTGTCACAGCGGAGTGACGAACAGCTCCCCGCGCAGGGTGCGCTCGATGAGTGCGCCGGCGAGCGTGCGGGCCCTGAGCTCACGTCCGACGTATTCGAGAGTCCGGCGATGCTGGGTCACAAGGAGGCCATCGTCACCCTCGACAGGACGCGCGAGCTCCCGCCACGCGGTCCTCGTCGCCTTCAGGTCAGCTTCCGCGCGGTGGCAGAACAACCACGCCAGGACCAACGGCTGCCGGCGCAGCGCCTCGTACCCCTCGCCCTGCCACTCAGGAGCACCCCAGGCCAACAGCCACTCGACCGCGGCCTGCTCCCAGCCCTCCACCGCTGGCGGCGGCACGTCCGGCGGCCACCCCGGCGGCACGTACGCCCCCGTCGCACCACGACGCTTAGGTTCGATCACCGGTCGCGGCACAGCCCCTCCCTCTCCGCTCGGCGCAACGCCACGGTCGCGACGGCCAACACCTGCCCGCTGGTCCACCTGCTGCGGCGCTGCGTACTGGGTGGAGCGGCCCAGACGACCACGACCGCGGCCGCGTGCTGCTGCAGCCTGAGGTCCGCCATCAGCTCGCCCTCTCATCACCACCCCTGACCCGCTCAGACTAGAACAAGCGTTCGACCAGTCGTAGGGTCTCGGCATGAAGGTCGCCGTGTTCGTGTCCAAGCGGGGGGAGCCGGCCGCGCGAGCCGCGGCCGCGCAGGTGTGCGAGCAGTGGTGCGCAGAGCTCGGCCACGACGTCGTCGCCACCGTGCACGGAGCCGACGATGACCACCGGCAATGCGAGCAGCGCTGGGAGCTGGTCAAGCAGGCCGAGCGGGGACAGCTGGACGCCATCGTCACCTTCGACGAGTCGACGTGGTCGAACGGATGGCCACTGCCGGACCGCAGCATCCAGGGTTGGTTGCACGAGGCGGGCAAGTCGCTGGTGCTGGTCGCCGAGCAACCATGACCCGGCCCGTCGCGGCGGCAACGAGCCGGGCTGGTGCGCTGAGGGCTCGCTCAGTGGGCCGCGTCGTACGCCTGCATCATCTCCGCGGAGATGCGACCGCGCTCGGACACCGAGTGCCCGTTCTCCCGCAGCCAGTCCCGGATCGGGCCGAGGTTCGACCGGGGAGCCGAGGTCGACCGCGGCGGCGCGGAGGGCTTGCTTGATCGCTGCGAGGATCCGGTCATCCGGCGAGCTGAGGAGATCCAGTCCGCGAACGACTCCTCGAGCGCCGACGCATGGTCATCGTTCAAGTCGATTTCGTAGGCCGCGCCCTGATAGGCGAAAGCGATTGTCTGCGTTGCTTCCCTACCGTCCACGTCGTCAACGAGGATTACATGCGTCTTGGTGGCCATGGACGAATAATGCCGTGACTACTCACTGAATAGCAAGACTCGACCCGCCATGTCTCATGTGAATGGGAAAGCGTGCGATTCCAAGCATTGGAACGGCTGTGCACATCCGAGGGCGCCGCAGACCCGACATCCAACCAAGGGGCTGGGGCAGGGATGTTCACCTGCAGTGCTTACGGGAACGGTCAGCGCTGCTTACCGGCGCGCTTCTCCTGTTGGGTGAGCTCCACGATCGTGCCCTTGGGCAGGTCTCGGGCCAGGTTCATCTGGGCAAGGCGGTGCTCGGCGCGCCGGCGCGGGTTACGCGGTGTCATGAGGATGCCGCGCTGCGCCTTCAGCCCGGCGACGACCGTCTGCAAGATCACCTCTTCGCGCTCGAGGTGACTGAGGTAGCGCTGAACCCGGCGCTGCCACCCTTGCTCATCCTCGTCAGGCTGGTGCGGCACCGTCTCGCGCACACTCTGCCGCGCCCGACGCACGGCCTTCAGCGCCCGCGCCGCCAGCGCCGGTGAGCGATAAGCCGTTTGCTCGGCAAGCTCGTCGTCGGAGATGTCGTGCACCAGTTCACCGTCCGCGGTGACGGCGCTCGTCAGCCACCACAAGTGATCACTGAAGCCACCGGCTAGCGCTTCATCGTCCATGGGGACGAGGCGCTGGATGTGAGCCTGCACCGCGGCAGGGTCAGGGGTACGCCAGGAGCTGGCCTCAGGCATCGGGGTCGGTCCTCGTTGTAGGCGTGAAGCGGGCGGGCGCACAGGTGGTGCCGGGGCCGACGAAGGTGCCGCGAGTCGAGATTCGAGCGCCAGCGAAACGCATTCCTCGACCCCGTGAAGAGCCGCACCTGGGGCTCTCACGGTTTGCTGAAGCACGGTCCTCCCAGCGACGACAGGATTCGTGCCTCTTGACAGCGCCTTCGTCGGTCCGGGCACCACCTGAGCCGGAGTGTAGTGCCCGCACCGCTCACCCAGTGTGTCCACGCCCCCTGCACGCAGCGGATGCTCGCCCCTCATGCGGACAGTGCCGCAATCCGCGCCGGCACTTCGAAGGCGGTCCACGATCCACTGCGTTCGATCACGACCAGCGCGAGTGCGCCGGGCCGGCCGCCGAGTCCGCGTAGTGCTGCCGTACTTGCCTCGGTGCGGGCGGCGTTGAAACCGGCGGTGCTTTCCCATCGCCGAGAGTCCGCGAGCCAGCAGCCGGCGACTGCTTCCACGCGCTGACCCACGCGCCAGGTTTCGCCTTCCCGGTGGTAGGGCAGGGCTAGGGCGACGACGGCGTGGTCGACGAGCTCGGCCGGCTGCCCCCGCAGCTGCGCCAGGGCGGCGTCCAGTTGCCGCGCGCCGGGACGAAGACGCGCGTAGCGGTCGTCTTGTGCAGTGGGCTCGACCAGCTCACACAGCCGGCGGGCGCCGGTGGGCAGGTACACGGCCAGGTCCACGGTGCGCGCGGCCATCAAGGCCATGATTCCCAGCGTGCGGGCCTGCCAGGCACGCACCGCCACGGTGTCGACGCCGGGGCCCCCGGGGGTCCTGGGCGACCCTGCAGTGATGAGCAGACGCTGGATCGGGCCACGCAGCGCCGAGGTGACGTAGCCGTCCTCCGGCTCACCGGCAGCGCCGGCCGCGGTGGGGTGAGGAGGCGGGGCGCTCTCGCGGTCCACGATGAGCACCTCGGGAAGCAGCGAGGGATCTTCTCGGCACCTGATGAGAGCGCGCCGGCAGCAGGTGATCGTCTCGCGCATCAGCGGGTGGGTCTCCGCGCCCGGCGCGTGCGTGATCGTGATCAACACGTCGCCGGCTCCAGCGGCGTCCAAGACCGAGCTCGTCGGTGCCCGCTCACGCCAGCCACCGCAGGAAGGCAAGGGCGTCGGCCACGCTCATGCCGGCGGCCCGGCGGGCTTGTGCAGGGGTGAGGAATGCCGCCAGATAAGTCACCAGGTGCGCGCGGGAGCCGACGAACGGCCCCCAGTGCGTCTGAAGAGCTAGGCGGTCTAGCTCCTGCCCACTGTGCACGCTGATCAAGTGCGTCTGATGCAGGACGTTGATGCAGTGCAGCAAGTCAGTCCGGTACTGCCGACTGAAGCGGTGCTCGGTGCGCATTGCAGTCACGTCGAAGCGCACAAGGCGCGGGAGAGTGCCCGCCCGAGGCTGCGCCAGCAGGGTCTCGCGCAGGTAGATGCGCTCGCTGGCCCGGTCGTACTCCAGGCCCAGGAAGAGGTCGGCTACAGCCTCGACCTCTGAGGGGCGCGGGCCGTCGACCCAGCGGATGTTCAGCACCGGGCCGTCGTCCCAGTGCACCGCGTCGTGGCGTGCGCCGCTGGCAGTGCTTCGAGCAGGAACAGCTCCAGCTTCCCCGCTCTGCGCGGAACGCAGGAGCTGCAAAGCAGAGTGCGGACTGTGGCCAGGAGAGACGGTGAAGCGCGTCTGCGGCCAGCGTGCGGTCAGGCTCGCGCTCAACAGTTTCGCCGTCTGCTGGACGCTGATGAGCAGAGGGGCGATGGTGCGCGTGTAGGGCTGGTGAACTGACGCACCAGGGGACCCGCCCTGGGCGGCGTAGCGGGCGGCCGCTTCACGCGTGCCCGCTCGCGAGCTGTCAGCACCGGTGCGGTGCTCACGGGGGTCGGGGATGTCGTTCATCACGTCACCTGAACTTTTCGAGGGAAGGAGTGCGGGGGTACAGGCGCCGGGGAGGCGTCGGATTGCAGTCGGCAAGAGCTGACGGCGCGACTGCAGCGTCAGGCGTCTACGTCCGAGGCGTGGCTGACCTGCTCCACGACAGCCAACACATGCAGCACGGTGGCCAGACTGGGCTTCGACAGCAACTGCGTCTCGCCGTGCTCGTCTGGCGGTCCAGTGAACAAGGCGGCGCCGTGAACGGGTATCACGTGCCGCGGCAGTGGGCTGAAAGCTTGCAGAGCCGCGGTCGCGGCCATGTTGAGCGGTTGCCCAGAGCGCCAGGACGCCTCGACCCACAAGTCCACCCTGTCCGACAGTTCGATCACATCGATCGCGTCTGTCTTCAGGACTTGCAGGAAACCGTCCAAGAGGGAGTCGTTGGCGTCACGGGGGATGTGCACGAAGTGTGGGATTCCATCCGGGCCGATGAGTACGGCCTCCACGTCACCCATGGGGTCACCTTCTTATCGCTGGGACCAGCGGTGGTGCACCGGGTCGCTGTCCCGGTTCAGCCGCGTCGTTGGAACACGGTAACTGTCGGTAGGCGCTGACGGCAACCTGTGGCGACATTTTCATACAACGCTAGTGTTCTTGGGTCCCAACGGGCTGGGGCATGATCTGCGCGGTGCGCGAGCGCAGCCCTGCCTGCTCGGCGAACACGGCATGCAGGCTCAGTGCACGCTCGTGCAGTGTCGAATCCATGCGGTGCTCGCACAGGTGGGCCAGGTGGGCTCGCGCTCCGGTGGGAATCAGCGGTGCGGCCTCCTCATGGTGCAGCTGGCTGGCCACCTCTAGCAGGGCGGCCAGGGTGCTCGAAGTCGGTGGGATCTCGGCTGCGGGCCGGAGTGCGTCGTTGAGAAGGCGGTGGGCGTTCGGGGGAGCCGGCGAGGCGAGGCGATCCGCAGCCTCGTAGCACTCGGCAATTCGCCGGGCGAGCCGGGCAACGCCGCCGCGCATCGGTGGGTCCAGGACGACGTCGGGGCACTGCTCCGTCAGCCACTGCCACCCAGGGCGCAGGCGCCGAGACAAGATGCGGGCGCGCAGGTCGCTGATCACGTTGGCGAACGGCTGCGCCAGCCGGTGTGACTGCTGGTGCGGTGCGCTCAGCAGGGGAGTGAGGATGGCCGCGATGGCTAGGGCCGCTAGGGCGGGGGCATTCAGGCGCATGGTCGCCGAGGGTGCTCTCAGGCGCGTCCGGGAGCACGGAAGTGTTCGCGCGGCGGTCTCGGCGCGCGAGTGCGTTCGAACGCCTTGCTCATCAGCAGTGTGCCCAAGCGTTCAGCGCGCTGTTCGTCGTCGAGGGTGTAGCTCTGACGCGCGGCCGCGGCGGGCGCCTCGAGCTGGTTGAGCTCGTGGTGGTCTTCTTGCCCGGGCGTGGTGAGGCCTAGGAGTGCGAAGAGCGCGTCGGAGACGTCGGTGTTGGTGTCCGGGTCGTGGCCGGCCGGTACGTCGCCGAAGCAGATGTGCGCCAGCTCGTGTCCTAGGACTAAGGGGCGGCGCAGGTCGTCAAGCCCAGCGCTGAGCAGGATCAACCAACCGTCGCGGTAGGTGAAGGTGAAGCCAGTGATGTGCTCGGGGTGCACGAGCGCTAGTAGCCGCGTCAGTTGCGGGGTCATCTGTCCGTAGTAGATGGGGCGGCCCAGGCGCCGGCTGACTGCCTCCAGCCATGTGTCCTGCACGAAGGGCATCGGAAGATCTAGCTCAGCGACCATGCGCTCCACCTCGCGGTGAGCATCCGTCGTGGTCTTGCGCCGGAACACTGTGCTCCCTGGGGTCGATGTCGGTGCACGGCCAGCTGGAGGTGCCGTGGCCGCTCGAGGTCGTAGCAGGTGCGCCTCCATCGCTACCGTCCTGCCGCGTCCGGGTCTACTCACAGTCGAGCTTGGCTGCGGGCGGCGCTCATGTAACCATGCTGCGAGTGACATGACCAGGGCAAGTGTCGTCTCATGCGAACGATCAGTAGGGGAGGGTGCAGCGTGTCCGGTCGCCTGAGTTCACCAAGAGGCAGTAAGAGGCTACGCACGGTAGGCGCGTCTGATGATGGGTCAGCTCCGGGGGAGCCGAAAGGTTGGTCGGAGTCGGCGATGACCTCGCAACAATAACTAGGTGCGTGACGCAATAGTGGGGTAATCCGGTGGGGCGCGATCAGAATCACGATAGAACGCCACCGCCCGGGCGCTCGACCATTTAGTCCGCACGCACAAGGATGGAGACAAAAGAAGCATCAGCGTCGAAGACGTCGCCGTCGCCGTCGCGATTAAGAGTAAAAGTTGTTCGGCGGCCTACCTTATGCGCTGCGGGCGGGCGCGAAGCGAAGTCCCACGGTCTCGACCCTGCAGACCCTCGGGAACTTCCTTGGTGTGGATCACCTCGATGATCCAGACGGCGATCAACGATACCGACAAGCCTGCCAACCGCAGCGGCATAGGCGAAGGCAACGACCAGTCGGCGTCCTGATAGCTATGCGGACGCCCGCCGTTACGGTCAGAGCAGAGACGCTCAAGGACGCATTGCGCGATGCCGTCCTATCAATCGGTACCGCCAGGTGCGCTGATACTTGTCAGTCGCGAGAGCGGCGTTGAAGTCACCCAACGGAATCCACGCCGCCCAGTTGTTGCCTGTCTGAATGTCCCATTCGCTGACCGTGCGATGCTCGTAGACCTTCGTCCAGTACGTCTCCAAGTCGCTGGTCAATACCAGCACGCCACCGTACTGATGCGTCGTTTGCCAGAAGCGAGAGAGCAGACTCTTGTCCTCTACCTCACCAGTGTCCAGGGTGGCCTCGACCCGCCAGTACGGGTCACCCGGCAGCGACATCACGGGCGCCATGAAAAAGCCGTATCGATCTAACGCGATACGCTGACCAAACGCCGTCTTGAACAAGGTCATCGTCCCTGGCTCGCTGTAGTCCACGCGCAGGCGATCGGCTGTAGGAATGGGGTGCCTGTCAAACGGTGCGTCGATGAGCCCGAACCCGAACTGGGGCAGGTGCATGAACTTCAGCCCCAGCGTCTCCTCTCGTATCAAGACTGCGGGGGCAGGCAGCCCCCAGGTGCCTGGGAGGACCGGAACCCAACTCGCTGACGACATGGCCGCCACGGTAGCCACTGCCCGCGAATCGTTCGCCCTCGCCCGCTAGGGCTGCGCCTGGGGACTGGCGACTTCAGCCGGGAGCGTCAGGCGGCGACTGCTCCTCCGCTGGCGGAGCTGAGCCCGCGTGACGGCCAGCAGCATCGCGGGGCTGAAGAGAGCCGCCGGCGAGGTCATCAGGTGCCCCACTCGCTGCATGACCATCGCTGCCTTCAGGTCTCCGTTCATGGCGAGCCGCGCCACCTGCGTGCCCCAGCCACTGACCAAGGCTTCGTGAGCCCTCGGGGGTTCGGAGCTGGTGAGGAACAGGCGGTCTTGGGAGGTGGCCATCGTCCAAGGAAGGTTGGCCGCTCGCGCCAGGCGGCGCTGCACCTTCTTGCCGACCGGAACGCCTCGGCGGGCGGCGAGGAAGACGTCACGCAGCAACAGCCCCTGACAGGCGGCGACGGTCATGCCTTGGCCGTAGATCGGATTCACCGCACACAAGGAGTCGCCGGTTGCGAGGAGTCCCGTGGGCCAGTTGCGGACGTCCTCGTAGCGGTGCCGCACGTTGGCGGTCTGGCGGTGCACGGCGATATCGCCGACCGGGGTCATCTGCTGAACCCGATGCAACGCCGGCGGATAGGGCAGCTGTCCCAGGTGCTCGAGGAAGGCGTCTTCGTCGCGGCCCGGGCGGTGCTCGCCCACGCCCACTGTCGAGACAACCCACTGCCCGTTTTCGACAGGTCCGATCATGCAGCCGCGGGGGTTTTGTGCACTCGCCATGATCAGTACGCCGGGCTCTGGGGGGTTGTCGCTGCTGTAGCGCCGGGTGGCGTACCCCACCTGAGCGTCAACGGTGGTCGTGCGCGCCGAGGGGACGCCCAACTCCTGCAGCCAGCGCGGCAGGCGAGATGAGCGGCCCGAGGCGTCGACGACGACGTCGGCCACCACAGCCGTCTCGTTGCGCTCAGCGGAGTCTGGTTCAGGCGTCTGCTCGTCGGCGGGTTGCACCTCGAGGCGCCACTGCTCGCCCTCGCGGTGCAGTGCGCGTGCTCGTGTACCGCTGAGCAGGCGCACTCCTTCCATGTTGAGGACGCGCTGACGCGCCACGTGTTCAAGCAGTGGACGGCTGACGCACAACAGGTCGAAGCCGTAGTCGCCTACCGGCGCCCAGCCGTCCGAGCCCAAGGTGGGCAGGCGCCCCATCTGAAAGTGCGGCACTCCGTGATCGGTCAGCTCTTGGCGGATGCCGGGAAACAACTCCTCCATCGCCAGTAAGCCGCGGAAGAGCAAGATGTGGCTCTGCTCGCTCTGCGGCACTCCCCGCCGTGACTGCGGGGTGTCCGGCAGCTGATCGCGCTCGATGAGCGTCACGCTGCACCCAGCGTTGCTCGCGGCGGCCGCGGCGAAGATGCCCGCAAGGCTGGCCCCGATGACAGCCACATGCAGCGGTCGCACGTTACGCATCTGGTCCTCCAGTCGTCGTTGGCACGGATGAGCGGCGGCGCCCGCGGGCGCGGGGCTTCTCACAGTCTCGCCATGCGCACGAAAGCACCTGTGCCGGCTTCCTGCACGCGGGCCTCGACAGCGGCCTTGCTCACCAAGCGCAGGTAGCCGACCAATTCATCAGTGGACCAAGCGGTGGGCGTCAAGATCGGCACCGGGTGAAGGGCGGGTCTGCCTCCGGTGCGCATGACGTCGACGGCGGCCCGTGCGCATGCCGCATCAGTGGGTGCGAAAGGACTCAGGGGGACCTGGGTGAGGAAGTGCCATGCGCGTGTCGCCTGGCGTGGGGCGAGGCCGCCCAGCGCGGTCAGCGCAGGGCACAACCAGGCGGCGAGGTGGCGTAGAAGTCGGTGCCGCAGGGACAACTGCGTTGAAGCGACGGTGAGGGCCAGCGCCTGCCGGCGCCCTTCCGCGGACAGGTACTGGCTGATCACTACCAACATGTCGTGCAGCTCGTTGGCAATGCGGTTGCGCTGCTCGAGCAGGTCGGCGGGGTTGGTGGCGGTCACCATGTCTGCGGTGGCTTCGTAGGCGCCGTCGTAGAGCTGGCGCAGCAGGCGCCACGCCGGACGCAGCGAGAGGACATCAGACCGCCATACCGGCACGAGGAAGTTGGCGTTGCGGGTTCGGTGACTGTCCGCCAGCGGGGCCCACACCGACCCCAGCGTTGACAGGCCGCTGGTGATCATGAGGCCGGCCATGAAGACGATGGTCGACTGGTACTCGTTCCACAGCGGATGCCCCAGCGTCCAAGACAGGCTCTGGGCACACTGCGGAACCACGATGGTGACAACAGCGGCGAGCTCGGCAGCCGCGACGATGCGCAGGCTGGTGCGGACCACCTGGTCGCGTTCGCGCTGCGCGGCGCGCCAGCAGGGGATGCCGATGATGGCAGTGGCGATGAGGAAGTAGACGCTGCCGCCGGTCGTGGAGATGAAGGAGCCGATCGTCTCCTGGTAGTAGCCCACATACTCATCGAGCGCGCTTCCGCGTGGGCCGGGGCGTTGAATCAGCCAGGGCACAACGACCACGAGGGCGCAGGTGAGCGCCACCCAATGGTTGGCCACGACGAACCGGCGTACTCCGCTGTGGCCGTGCTTGTAGGGGGTGATGGTGTGGATGATGGCGTCGGCGGCGCTCATGGCGGCGCCCATGGCACTCAGCATCCCGCAGATCCATGCGACGCCGGGGGCGGTGTGACCCTCGATGAACCACGCCACCGACCGGGTCCCCAGGCCCATCATCAACGCCAGGAAGGCGAGCGCTGCCCACTGGCTGCGCTGGGCTGCTCGGGCGTGAGCTGCCATGTCGGGACGCGCGGGATCGTCGTGCCAGGCGTGCATGACAGGGGACAGGCTACGCAGCTGATCCTTGGACAAGGTGCCAGTGAGGAGGTCGCGCATGGCGATGCAGGCGAGGACGGCCAAGACGAACGCGACCGCAGGCAGCCATGCGACAACGTCAGTGAGAAGCATGCGTCGTTCCTCGGCGCGCCAAGACGACGCCCAGGCCCGAGGCGGCGGGCTGATCGTCAGGTAGCAGCGCCGAGCCCATGTAGCGCTGGAGTAGGTAGGCGGTCATCTCCACCTCCCGCTCTTCGTCGCTGGTGCAGCCGCACTTGTACCTGACGCCCGCCACCCCCGGGGAGGTGTGGGAGACGATGACATCGGTGCCCGGTGTCACGATGAGGTGGCTCAGCTCGTGACACACCGTGTGCTTGCCGCGCGCGGAGCGGCGGGGGTCGGCGATCCACACGAAGATCGTCCGTCGCGTGGGGCGGTAGTCAATCATGGCCGAGACAGCCGCAGGGTGGTGCAGCAGGTGTCCGTGCTCCCCCTCGTGCTTGATCTTGATGGGACGCCTCGTACGTCGGCGCAGGACGGCCATGAGTTTGCGCCGGGTGATGCCAGGGCGGATGCCCAGGCTTTCCAGCCGGTCCGCGCACCGCTGGCGCAGCTGCGCTGCGCTCATCTCACCTGCAGAGCTGGTGATGAAACTCGGTGTGTCCTCGGTGAAGCTCACCGATCGCGTTCCTTCCTGGTTGACCCCCGTACGCATTGCGGGCTATTGAAGCACCGTCCAGCGAGGCCCTCGAACGCAGAATAGTTGCATGCGCCACTACCTGACGCAGGGCGATCACACGGTGATCCGAAAGGCCCCCGATCCGGTGCGCTGAGGTCCGGCCGACTACGCAAGATTCCTGGTGGTGCGCTGGTCCTGCTCCTCGCGGTCACTGATGGCGGAGTCGATCAGCGCGTTGAGCATCCGGTAGTCGTGCGCACTCAAACCGCGTGTGCGCAAAGCGATTTGCGCCACTCGGTCATCCTCCAGTGCACCGAGCATGCGCAGCTTGTCATTGACTGCTGCCAGGGTGTCGTCGTCATCGAAGAAGTAACCTGGGCGCACTCCGAAGATGTCCGCCAGGCATTCGAGTTGCTGCTTGGTCGGATTATCCTTGATGCCGCGCCGCAGATCGTGCAAGAATCCCACTGAAAGTGATACGTCTCGCTTCTTTGCGGCTGCGCTGACCTGCCTCATACTCCACGGCGCACCATCGGGGCGTAGGCGCAAATTGAACAAGTGCTCGATGCGAGCAGCGAGGTTTACCTGGCTGACCGCGTCCGATGGTCGTTGAGCGTGCTCGTCGAGCGCGTCGGCGGGCTCACCGGTGTGAGTCGTCTCCATGGACGCTTCGGGTGTCGGGGCGCTGTCCGCCAGCGGCTCGGCAGGCTCGGCGCCGAAAAAAAAGCCCATGTGGACATCGAAGTAGTCGGCGAGAGCTTGCAAGGTGGCCACCGTGGGGTTGCGCTTTGCACCCGAGCGCAGGGCGTAGATGTAAGGGGCCGACAACCCCTTGGCGTTGATCCCAGCGGCGACGTCTTCGACGCTGACAGACTTACCTAACTCATCCCTATGGGTCCGCAACAGGTGGTCAAGAGCCCGAGCGATCGGGGAACGGTCTTCGCCTGGCGTGCTTTGCCCCACTGATTCCCCCATTGACCGTCAGGCGCTGCGCCCGCTTAACCGGACTTCCTTCTAAAAAACGCAATCTAGCGGACGCGCCATCTCAAAGCGCATGGACTGCCGAAGCATATGGGCCCCGCGGTACTACGAGCGGGCCTCTGTAGCCCGCCGGCGCGCCTGAAAACCTCACCGGTCGTTCGCGGTGTGTGACGATCCGACTGTGATTGTGGCACAGGGTATGGTTGCGTGGGCGTCGTCAGCCACGGAGCTATCCCTGCGGTGTAGAGATGATCGCCATGCGCGGCGAGGGGGTCGACCACAGACGTCTCGTGCCCTCAGGGCCCCGGCAAGAGCGCGTCTCAGCAGGTCAGGACCAGTGCAATGGCGCTGCCTGGGGCACAGGCGGGATGTCGTAGGGCGGACACGATGTTGGTCCAGCTGTCCAGTCGGAGCAGGCGGATGACGGTGTTACGCACGATGGCCATGACCTGCGGCGCCGGTCCGGACTTGAGAGCGGTCTTCGTCGAGGAGACGTCCCGGACCTAGTGAAGCACTCCTGGATCAGGCACGGCAATACCCCACCCGCCTAGGCTAGATCGGCCGTTGAGCGACGACTCACAACTTTGTGTGTGTTATTGCCCTACTCGGTAGGGGTGCCGCCGTGCTTGGTGATGTCCAGCTGACTCAGTTCGCGGGCGATTCGCGCGAGGGTGCGTTGCGCCTCTGGGGTCATCTTCGCTGCATCGAGAGCGATGTTACGAACGCTGCCATTTCGCATAGCGGCCGCTACGGCATTCTCTGCTGACGAGGGCTTATGCGTCTTCTTCGTTTCACTGACTGTAAAAAAGTAGTTGATCTCCACGCCGAATACGGCTGCGAGGGCGTCTAGTGCTTCAAGACTCGGGTTCGTTTTGGAACCGTTTCGCAAGGAAAGAACGTAAGAAGTGCTCAAATTGTACCCGAGTTCCGCGGCGCGCTCGGAGATTTCCTTACCAGTAAGAGGCTCGTGCGTCTTAGGTGAGAGGTAGTTCTCAAAGAGGTAGCGCATGCGCTGCAGAATGAGGGTATTACGACGGCCGCCTCCGTTGGCGTCGCTGGCCATCCACTTCCTCCATTGCCCGTCTTCCGGCATGAGCACGATCCTCGTGCCACCGCAGGAATCGCACTGGAGTCCGGCGGTGTGCCCGGTCAACACTAGCGGGAGTGGTGTGACTGAGACGGGTGCCTGCTGCGATGCCCCCGCGACCGTGAAGGCCGGCGCACTGAGCGTGGTGACGCTCGAGCTTCGCGCTGCATCCTCTGAGTCCATGGGCGGGGAATTCAAGGCGGCGAGGGCGTCGCTCAGCACGGTGGGCGGGGGAGGCTCGACCTGGGGCGTCGTCACCCTTCTAGCGTAGCGGCGGTTACTCTGGCAGAGTGAAGAGGCTGGCTCGCGCGTCGCAGCCCACAGCGAAGCCGCGCTCCGTGGAGCCCGCGCACCACCTCACCGCACCAGCGACCTGCCATACGTCTCGGAGGACGTCATGACCGAAGCTTCCAAGACCGCCTACCCAGACCGCGACACCCTCGGTGAGCCCACCGTCAGCGTGCAGTCGGCTCGACCCGCACATCGAGCCCCCGGGCTGCGCGCCGCCCCGCGAAGCGGTGAGTCCAGCGGTTCGCGCAAGGCGCCGCGTTCTGGTGACGCCGCTTGGAGTGCGCCGGAGGCACCGGTCCCCGGCCGTGAGGGCTCCGCGCAACAGCACGCCGTGGAACAGGAAGCGACGGTCGAGGTCACCGCGACCCGACGTCCTCCGCGCATGCCCAGCTCGCGCACACGCACCACGGCGGCCGCGGGCGTTCGCGCGAGCCAGCGCGCTGAGCTGAAGCGTCAGCAGCAGAAGCAACAGCCGGTCGAGGCTCAGCCGGAGCAAGACGAGCAGGAACCGGTAGAAGCCTCGGCGTCTCCTGCGAGCGCCACCTCGACGACGAGCGACGTCGCAGCCGTGGAGCGTTCCGAGGTACCTGGCGGGGAGTCCATCCACGACGCGGTCGTCGCCCAGCCCCTCGAGGAGAGCGCTGATCCGCTGCCTGCAATCCAGCCGCACACCCTCGCCAGCCGCCTGAGCCGTCTCGGCGGCCCGAGGGCCCCCATCGCCACCAGCCACGCTCTTGTCGATGCCGCCGGCAACAGCGCCACGGACACCGACGAAGACGCTCCCGTCGATGAGAGCGCCGGACCGGTCCAGGCGTCCGCGACGTCCTTGCCGCAGGCCGCGCCGCACGTCTACCGCATCGGACAGCTGCCACCGCGACCCTTCTGGGGTGCCCCGATGCACGACCCGCAGGTCGACCCGAGTGGGTGCCAGGATGCGGCGAACACCCGGGCCGCTGAGACGAGCGAACAGGCGCACGACCTCGAGCTTGCGCCGGCGGGAGGTGAGATCACCTCGTCGGCAGAGGACCCGCGTGCCGACGAGCGCGGTGAGGACAATGACGTCGTCAGCCACCTGGATGCTGTCGCGTTCACCGGTCCGGGCGACGAAATGCTCCCGGGAAGCCGCGAAGCGGAAGATGACGGCGAGGGCGCCAAGACCTTCTACGTCGGGGGCACTGAGGGTTTCAGCGACGTCGTCGACGAGGCTTTCGACGGGAGCGAGGCCGCGAACGACGACGGCATGCAGGAGGAGCTGACGGACATCCTGAGCGCTGTCGATGCGCACATCGCCGAGCAGGAGCTGCAGGAGCTGACCTGGCGCGGCGCGAAAGGGACGGGAGCTCGCGTGAACCAACCCCTCGCCGCGCCGCAAGCTCAGGACCCTCTGGCCTTCCACGGCACCCAGGAGCCTGATGCGGGCCTGATCGAGCCGTCCGTCGTGACGCCTGTGAAGAACGAGCTGGACATCAGCGCGGAGGACGAAGACTTCATCCGCCGCTACCGCGAAGCATCACTGCGCGATGCCGCCCCGCTCGTCCCCGCGGACACCGCCCGCCCCCAGAGCGGCTGGCGCGGCGCCACGGTCCGCGTCACCGCCGGCCGCGTGATGCCCACCCCGACGCGCCAGCAGACCGAGCACGAGAACCTGCTGGCCCGCATCCGGCGACCACTGCGCACTGGCCGGCACATCGCCGTCATCTCCTTCGGCAGCGGTGTGGGCAAGACCGTCACCACAGGCTTGTTGGGTCAGGTCTTCAGCACCATCCGCGACGATTCCATCGCGGCCGTCGACTCCGACCCCGTGGCCGGTAACCTGCTGCACCGCTTCGCCACCGCCGACAACCTGAGCTTGCAGCACATGCTGCAGCAACACGACCGTCGGCCGATCCAGTCGATCCGGCAGTTGAGCGACTACGCCGTTCGAAGCCACCGCCTGCACCTGTACCGCGCCGACCACTCCCGCGCCGCCGGCCCCTTCGGCGAGGCCGAGCACGCTCAAGCCCTCGAGCTGCTCATGCGCTTCCACGACGTCGTCATCACCGACATGGGTCCCAACGGCGTGCACGAGATGCCCAAGGCCTTCGACACCGTCGACGACCTGGTCATCGTCGCCGGCACCAACCTGGACGCTGCCACGCGCTCCTCGCAGGCCCTGGACTTCCTCGAAGAGCTCGGCTACCACGACCTGGTCAAGCGCGCCTGCGCCGTCATGGTCTCCCGCTCCAGTAAGGACAGCGCCCTCGCTCGCGCCCGGCGCGGCGGCGGTGTGCACGTGGAGTCGCTGATGGACCACTTCCAGCGCCGCTGCGGCTCCGTCGTCCTCGTGCCGTACTCCGCGGCCCTGGCTGACGGCGTCCACGTCAGCATCGACACCGTCGGCGTCGACGTGCGCGCCGCCTACATGGAGGCCGCCGCGGCCTTGGCCGGCAACTTCCAGCCGCACGGTCACGCCTCGGCACCAGCCCTCGGCATCCCGTTCGACGTGCAGCCCACACAAGTCCAGCCGCACGCGCCGCGCGCTCCCCGTCAGCACTGGTGGCAGCGCACCCACCGCCCCGTCCTACTGCCGGAGGGCGCACTCGGCGACGCGCCGCCCAGCCTGACCGACCTGCCCCACTACGGCCGCGAGCGCCAGCAGTAGGCGTCGCAGCACGGACCGCAGTCGGAGCGCGGTCACCGTTGATCGGGTGCGGTCCGGGAACATCCGTGACCGCACCCGATCAGCGTGCGCGAACACAACAGTGACGTCGTGACGTTGGCTGCACTAGAGGTGTGCAGGGCGTGCGCGCGTCAGGCCGGGGTGGAGCTAGGGCCTGTCCCGCGGATCATGACCCCGGCCCACGGTCGGATCGCACTCGGATCAGCGGCATGTGCGTGAAGGTCGCCGTTCTGCTGGAGGGCCCGCCGATGACGGTCGGCGCGGGTGCATGCTGATCAGGGAGCGGATCGTCGTAGCCGCTGGAGTGCTGAGGGAGCGGGGTGCGGTGGCCTACTACATCGGGATCACGGGAGCTGCAGGGCTGCTGGTCATCGCCCTGCTCTTCGAGGTGATGGTGCGTCAGATCCAGCAGGCAGCGCTGCCGCGCAACGGGCTCTTCGGCATCCGCACCTCACAGACGAAGGCCTCGGACGAGGCGTGGCAAGCGGGTCACCGGGCGGCACTGCCGCTGCTGCGGGTCTGCGTGGTCGTGGCCGTGGTGGCTGCCGTCGTCCTGCTCGGGTTGAGCGTCTGGCTCTCCCACGCGGCGCCGGAGTCAGCGGAGAGTGTGGCCGCGACAGCGGTGCAGGTGTTGTTCGGCGTGGTCGTGGTGGTGGTGCTCGCCGCGGCGGTGAAGGCGAACGCCGCGGCGCGTGAGGTCAATACCCGTTGAGCGGTGGTGTGGTCCTTGACCCGCCAGCGCGTTCTGCTGCGCAAGCGTCTGCTGCGCGGGGGCGTCGCCTAGAGCTGTCGCAGGTCGGCGTCGGCGGATGAGGTGAGGCGGCGGTTGTGCACCATCGTGCCTGCGACGTCGGGCACCCAGATCACCAGCATCGACAGCAGGCCGCCGTACCCGCCGGCGACACGTCCCATGCCCCACCACGTGCCCGCGGCGGTGCACACCACCGCGGCCAGCAACAGCGCCCACCAGGTCCTGGTGGTCACCACCGTTCCGGTGTCGCGGTCGAAGCGGCGGACGGTGAAGGGCAGGTACCGCCCCGCGTTCTCGCGGCTGCGTCGGTGAGCGGCAGCAAGACCCAGCAGCACCGCGACGATCCATGCACCAGCACCGAGCAGCACGGCATCCACCTCCTCGGCGGCAGCTTGTCAGGCCAGCCGGCCCCGGTAGTGCTGTGAACCACCATGCGCATCTTGACATGTGCGTGAAGTCGCCCCCTGGCGGGGGAGTGAGTCTCCTCGCGCGCCGTCGCCTCGCCGACGGCCCTCAGCGCCCAGCAGGGGGCCCGTTCCTCGTGAAGTGATCACCGGGCGCGTCACTGCCGCCCGCAGCTACTCCCCCGGCTCCCGGCTCAGCCACGGAGCCCGCCAGCTCGGTCGCGATGGGTCAGGCGCTGGTCGGTCCGAGCGTGCCCGCTTAGGCGTCGCTGGGACATGTAGCTGGGACGTTGGGACAACAAGACTGGGACGTGGGACAGGTTCACTGGGATTGGGACATCTGTACTGGGACGGGACAGGACAACTGTCCGTTCTCACCTGATCTGTCCTAGCCCGTGGCTGTGAACTGCGGTGGGACAGGTCGAGTGGGAGGCCGGCGTGCGGTCTATCTCATCGAACCTGTCCTTGTCGAAGATCGTGGGAACCTCGGTGGCGCTCAAGGCGGGCGGGGGAGGGTGTCGATGATCTGATGGTGACCTCTTCGCCGGTGCGGCTGTTGCCGAGGGACCCCCGGGACATGGTGCCCTCCGCTGTCGCCTGGGCCCGCGCAGTGGCCGACGACATCGACACCGTGCCCGCGACCGAGCTGCTGCCGGCGTTTCGTGGGTCGCTGCTCGCGGTGGTGTGGGTCCTCGCGGCTGCTGCGGACTACGAGGACCGCATCCCCGCCGATCACACCGCGAGGATGCTCGCGGGTGAGGCTGGGGTGGGGGATCGGGTGTGGCAGAAGCGCAACGCCTGGCTGCGGGGGCGGGGCTGGCTGGAGCACGGACCGGGTGGGCGCCAGTGCGATGGTTGGCAGCTGCGGAGACCATGGTGAGACCGCCACCGTTCACCGGTTCCTCCACGTCGCAGAAGGCGAGGCAGTGGCGGACGTCGATGGCGGCGTGGCGCCGGCAGGAGCCTTGGAGTGTGGAGGAGGACCAGCTCCTCGCCGCGTGCGGGACCGCGGCGGAGTTGGAGGTCTTCGCCCTGCGGTGGGGGCGGACCTGGGCGGCGTGCGAGCAGCGCCGTCGACGGCCGAAGACGTCGCCGCAGCCCAGGCCTGGTCTGTAGCCCACCCCCTGAGGGGTCACCTCAGCTGCGCAGCGAGAGCATCCGCTCGTACAACGCCGCGGTCACGGTCCGGTCACCGCGCAGGAACCGGCTGAACAGCCCCGCCGCGGCCGGGTCGTTCACCGCGAGCTCGAGCAGGTCACGCACGCCTGGGGCGATGGTGGGGTGACCGCCGATCTCCATGCTGGCCAGCAGCCACCGCATCGCTTGCGCGTCGTCCACGCGGCCGCCCTCGACGCTGCACCCGTGCGGGCAGGGCATCGACTGCGTCGCCCCCCACAACCGGCAGATCGTGGGCCGAATCGCGTGCACGCTGCAGCGCCCGACCCCGAACGTCCGCGTCAACGCCGGACACGCCCTGTCCGGGGTGGGAGCGTCCAGATCGACACCGGCGGCCAGCAACCGTCGCCGCTCGACGGTGGAGGCGTCGATGTGCTCACCACACGATGCCTCGCACAGCCCCAAGCACGACAGCGTCGGCAGCTCGGCGTACAGCTGTTCCAGCGCCTCGATGACCTCACCCACGTCGCGGCGCTCAGGTGCTGGGGGACGAGGTCTCATCCGGTCATCATCTCGCCCGCCACCGAGCCCCTTGTCGCGCGCTGAGCGCGGGATGACCGTGAAGTCCTCTAGAGCCCGTGACCAGCTGTGCAACATCGTCGAGGTGCAGTGACCGGCTGAGCCCCGGCACCGGCCACCATGGACAGGTGCAGGTCACAGGCGGACAACTGACGGTCGAGCTGGCCGAAGGCATCGACGCTGAACGCGAAGCAGCCGGCATCTGGGCCCGCGCCACCGCGCGGCGGGATCAACGGCCCTCGGTGGCCCCGATGGAGGAGAAGCTGGCGGGCATCCAGCAGACGCTGGGTGCGGACGGCGCCTCGCTGCACCTCGCTCGCCGCGGTCAGCGGGCCGTTGGCTTCTGCATCCTGGTCCCACAAGGGGAGTCCTTGGAGATCCGCTACCTCGCCACCGACCCCGAGGTCTGGGGCTCCGGGGCAGGGCGGGCGCTGCTCGAGCACGTGCAGGAGCACGCCCGCCGGACAGGGTTCCCTCGCGGTGAGCTGTGGGTCATCGCCGACAACGCGCGAGCGATCGGCGCCTACGAACGCGCGGGCTGGGTGGGCACCGACGTCGTTGAGGTACGCGGGTCGGCGGGGCGCCTGGAACGTCGCTTCGTCCAGGACTTCGGCTGATCACGTCCGCGAAATCCAGCACCGATCGATGCTCATGGCACCGGCCGACCTCCACGACAGCGGGATGACCGAGTGGTTGGCGACGTCTAAGGCAGCTGCACGAGCTGAGGATTGCCGATCAGGCGGTGAGCGCGCGTACCTGGTCCTCGCTCAGAGCGCGATCGGCGTAGAGGAACAGCTCTGCCGTCGGGTCGGGGTCCTTGACGTCCGGACCTTGCCAGGCTCTGCTGAGCCCTGCCCGCTCCACGGCTCGTTGCGACCGGGGGTTGCGTGCGGCCACCACGGCGGTGACCGGCAAGTCCGGACGCAGCGCATGCGCGCTGCGGCGTCCTGCGGCGGTGACCTCCTGGGCGTACCCCTGCCCCCACGTCTGCGGCCGCAGGACGAAGGCCATGTTCCACACGGTGGTCGTGTCCGCTGTGTACAGGCTGCAGCCGCCTGACCCGACCAACTCCCCAGCTGCGGGCCCACCCAGGGCTCGCAGCACCCAGGGCCCGATGCCGTGCTGGTTCCAGCTCTCGGTCCAGCGCTGGATCCGATCACGGGTCTGTCCTACGAGGACGTGACGCAGCAGCGGGTCATCGCGCCAGACCTGGGGGTCGGAGTACATCGCGAAGAGTTCGTCGGCGTCGGTGGGTCGGCGCAGCGACAGCCGTGCGGTGGCGGTGTCGTGGAAGGGGTGGTCGACGTCATGGCGGTTGCTGCCGGGCTGCCTCACCGCTGCATGATCGCAGCCGCTGACCAGCCCTCACCCGCCACCGGCGAACGCGATGTACTCGCTGCTCGACCTCGCGGCTATCGGTGTGCTCGTGAAGTCGTCCCCCGGCGGGGGAGTAGTCGCCCCCCTTGCACACGGGTTCCCAGCGATGGCCTACACACCAAGGCCTGGGTCGGCCTCGCCGAGCGCGGCGTGAACAAGAGGCTCGAGAGACTGGGCAGTTTGATTGAGGAGGTGGCCATGATCACTGAGAAGTGGCCAAGATGACTGGGACAGGACAAAGCAGCATGTCCGTTCTCACCTGATCTGTCCCAGTCCCCACGTCCGTGACCTGCGGTGGGACAGGTCACGTGCGATGGCCGGCGCCTACTTGTCTCATCCGATCTGTCCCAGTCGAAGATCGCTAGGACCTGCCGGGAGATCGGAGCCGGGTGTCGACGATCGCGCGGATCGCGGCATTATGTGGGTGATCGGTGTCAAGGGGCTCAGGACAGGCCCTAGCTAGTGCGCCTCAGCTGGCGTTGGATCCGAGGCCGCCTCTACGCCAGCGGCCTCGGCCTTCACGCGCAGCACGTTGCGTTCGGCAGCGGTGGCCGGAAGCTTCACAGAGGGCAGCCAGCCCTGCAGGCGCATGCGCCCCACGGCGCCGTCGTCCCCGCCACCGGGGGTGGTGGTCGGTAGCGACCAGGGGGGCACGGTGGTGGTGTAGATCGCGTCGCCGTTGATGGCCAGCAGGTGAGCAGGATCGACCTGCAGAGCGCCGACCATCGCCCGCGGTGCACCAGGACGCTGGGCCAGTGCCGCCGGGCACTCCAGGACTCGCGCCCGCCCTCGAGCCCAGACCTGCGCCGCGAGTTCCGGGCGGTACAGGGCCGCGGCCTGCCCGGAGGTCTGCCGGCTCGGCATGCGGTACACGAACGCCTCGCCGTGACGCACCACCGACGCCGTCGCTTGCGGGGGAACGTCGCGCGCGGACCAGACGACCCGGGTCGTCTCACGTCCGCGGGAGGCGAACGCACCGATGCCTTGAATGAGGATGCCGCGGATCGCGGCGACCGCCGCCGCGCGCACCACCGGGTCCATGTCCGAGGGCGCGCCAGCGCCGTTGATGAGGCGCTCGCGGGCGCGCTTGAGGCGGTCAGCCCAGGTGTCCAGCAGACGGCCCTTGGTGAACTGCAGGCCTTCCAGGACTTCGATGTCCCAGCCGCCCTCGTAGGCGAGCTTGACCTCGACGCCGTCCGCCCAGGTCTCCCCGCTGGCGCCGGGGACGTTCGGGTAGTGCCAGCCGGCGTTGACGTCGTCGTGGGCCACCGGGAGGACCCCGACGTGGTCCCACCACGGCGGCACGCTGAAGCGGACCCGGTAGCGGGCCCGAGCGTAGGGGTCGGTCTCCAGCAGCTCCTGGCCCTGGGTGGCGGTGAGGCGGGTGACCGGACCGCTGCCGAGCTCGCGGCACAGCGAGGCGTACATGAACCGCCCGTCGACGTAGGCGAAGCCACCGCGCGGGGTCTCCTGCAGGTCCACCAGCGGCCGGCAGGCGCCACATCCACACGCGGCGGGGCCGGTGGTGAGGTGCTCGATGCGGTGCTGCCCGGAGGTGCGGTGAAGCAGTTCGGCCACGTCGTCGGGCAGCGGTTCGGGGTCCAGGGTCCGCGGCAGGGAACGCGCCCACAGCTGCGCGCCGGTAGCGGCCGGGGACTTCAGCAGCTCCATGTTCTCCACCCCCTTCACGGCCTCGGTGGTGGCCACCCACGCCTGGCGGGCCTGTTCGGGGGTGAGGCCCTCGACGGGGAACCACTCCGCGGCGGTGCGGACCTCGAGGTTGCGCCCGGTGATGTCGTGGGTGAAGCGCCCGGTGGGCGGAGAGGACAGCCAGTGCCCCGGAGACGTCCACGACGGGGTCTCGGCGATCAGCCAGTGCGGCTGCCCTACTTCGGCGACCGGGAGCTTGCCGGTGAGCATGATCCGCTCGGCGGAGAGGTTGTGGGCGGTGTCCAGCAGGTCCGCCAGGGTGGGGCGCTTGCGCCGGCCGGTGAGCTTCGGGGTGACGCGAGCGCCGGAGTCGGTGACGCCAGTGCCGGTGGTGAAGTCCACCCAGACGGTGGGAACGGGACGGACGGTCCAGGGAACGGGGCGCATCGTGATCTCCTGGTGCGACGAGGTGCTGTGAGTGGTGGGTGCTGATGCCTGTTCAGGCACGCATCGGCTCAGGCGGGTACCGGCTCAGGCACGCGCAGGTGAGCTGTTCAGGCGTTGCTTCTTGTCTCCTGGGGCGGCGTAGAAGCGCCGCCCGGCGTAGCGCTTCCGCATCGCCGCGGTGGGCGCAGCGACCTCGAAGCGGACGTCGCCTTGGATCAGGCGCCAGCCGGTCACCTGGGCGACCTCGACGACGAAGCCGGCGACGTCGGCAACGAGGGCGGCCCCCGTGTGTCGCTGAGGGTTCTTCACCGGCCACAGACCCGCCCAGGCGTCTTCGATCTGCTGGGCGCTCAAACCCGCGTGTGCGGCGTGCGCGCTCCAGCCCAGGTGCGTGCGCCGGTGCGCGGCACTGTCCTCATCCAGCTGCAGGGGTGCCAGGTGCACGGCCAGGTCCTCGCCGGCGCTGGGCAGCTCCACCCATGCTCGATCGTTCAGCTGTCGGATGGACTCGTAGGGGTAGCGCCACTGCCCACCGGGGCTGCGCAGCGTCTCCAGCTCGGCCCGGGTGCCCAGCAGGCCGCACTCGCGCAGCTTGCGCAGCTGCTGGGGGGTGATGCCCAAGGCGGCGGCGGCCTGCACGGCGCCCATCGCCGGCAGGGTCGACACCGTGCCGGTGCCGGTGCTCGGGTTGGTCGTGGGGGTGTGGGGCATGCGCGCTGGCTCCTCTCGCGGTGACCGCCACCGTACTAGCTATGTACCCGATCCGCTATATCGCTGCGATGTGGAGTTGCCGGCGATGGACCCCTGTACGCCACGCCTCACGCTCTGCGCCCGCCCGTGGAACGTCCGCAGGAACTCCTCGCAGAGCGCCTGTCCGATTCCGGGGCCGCTTCGTACCTAGACGTGATGGAAGAAGCCCCTCGAGAACTGGAGCCCCTCATGGCACCCGCCACCCGACCCGACCGAGCCACGACCAGCCACAGCGCTACGAGCGAGCGCTCGCCCCGCATCCCCGTGCGAGCGCTGCGCATCGCCCGCAGCATCACCGCCGTCGCGGCGCTGACTCCGCTGCTGATCGTCCCGGCGATGTCGGGGCAGATCGCTTCGAACGCCATCCGGCTGATGCAGCTGATGGCTCAGCCCATGCTCACCGCGGCGGCTGCCACCGCGCTGATCGCCGCGGCCCTGGCTGGGGTGCAGGCGCGGCGCCTGCATCACGCCGTCGCCGCAGGCGTCGTCGGGTGGAGCGCGATCATCCTGCTGCCCGTGCTCGCCGCCATCGCCGACAGCCCGCAGGCCCAGCTCCTCGACGTGTCGATGGTTGCGGCCATCGTGTTCGTGGCCCTGGCGATCGCGATCGACATCAGCACGTACAGCGCCGCTGAGCGCCTGTACCGCGACGGTGAACTGGAGCCGTCCGCCGTGCGGGGATGAACGGTCGCACGCACGCCGCCACCGGCCTGCTCGTCGGCGCGGCCACTGTCCCTTTCACGCATCTGCCTTCCCCGGTCGCGGTCCTCGCCTGGACCGCGGCCTGGGGCGGGGCGGCTCTGCTGCCCGACTTCGACCAGGGCGGCATCACCTGGCACGACCGCGGCTTCCTGGCCAAACCCACCGGATCCACCGTCGTCACCATGTGGGGCTGGGTCAGCTGGGCTCCGGCACGCCTGGTTGGCAAGCTCGCCGGCGGGCACCGCTGGGGCACCCACGACCCGATCCTCGCCCCGCTGGCGGTGGCGATGCTGGCCTTCGCCGCCAGCCGGTTTCAGCTGACCCAGCTACCGCTGCTGGCCGTGGTCATCGGGGCCGCGCTGCACGCCTGCTCCTCCTACATCCCTGGGCGCCTGGAAACCACCACCGCGGGAAATCTGGCGCTGTCTCTGATCGGTGCCTGGGCGCTCAACTACCACGCCCCCTTCACGCTGCACTGGCTGCCGGTGGCCCTGGCCGGCGGCACCTTCGTACACATCGCCGGCGACGCCCTCACCCGCGGGGGAGTGCCACGCCCGCTGGCCACGCTGACCCGTCGGGCCGGCGGTCGCAGGGCCCGCATGAGCCTGAACCTCTTCGCCACCGGTGACCTGCACTTCGAGACCCCCATCGCCGTGGCCAGCGCCGTCATCACCGTCGCGCTCCTGACCCGCAGCACCGGCGCGTGGCAGCACCTGCACACCTTCGCCGCCCACCTGCCCTGACGTACGACTGAGGCTGCACGATCCACTCTCGCCGACACGCCGTCACCATCGCGCCGCTGTAGGCACACGACCCGGCACCGTGACTATCGCGCCAGCTGGTCGGCGGCGCAGAACGAGAGGACCACCGTGACCACCACCGCGAGCGCTGTGACGACCCCCGAACCGACGCGCACGCCAGCCGCCGTGACCACCACCGATGTGCACCACCCTGGCGCGCTCATCGACCTCCACGAGCTGCCGGCCTACCGGGCCCTGGCCCGCACCTTGGCGTGCGAGTTGCTCGCCGACCCCTCCGTCGTCCTGCTCGACACGGAGACGACCACGCTGTGGGGTCAAATCATCGAGGTTGGCGTCTTGAGCACCGACGGGCAGGTTCTCTTCGACACCCTGGTGCGACCCAGCGAGTCGATCCCCGCGGAGGCCACCGCCGTACACGGCCTACGCCTGGAGGATCTGCGCGAGGCCCCACAGCTGCACGAGGTCGCCGACGACCTGCAGCTGGTGCTGCACGGCCGGCGCGTGGTGGCCTACAACTGCAACTACGACCGCTCGGTGCTGGCCGCGGAGGCCCACCGCATCGGTCGACCGCTGGACACCGCCGCCGGCTGGGACTGTGCCATGGACCTGTACTCCGCCTGGAACGGTGAGCTGCTCGCCGATGGCACGCACTTCCGCAACAAGCGGCTGCCGGGAGCTGGGCACCGAGCCATCGACGACTGCCGCAGCATGCTGGCCCTGCTGCACCTCATGGCTGGCACCGCTTGAGGGTTCCGTGATGTCCACCTGGGCAGATCGGCCTCGAGCTGCGAGCGCACACGGGGCCAACGGTGACACCAGCTGCAAGGCATCCGCCGACCGCTTCAGGTTTCACCACCGAGCCGTGGGGCGTGCCCGGCCCGTGGGTAGCTTCCTGCTCCCGAGAATCCTGTTAGGCGAGGGTGATGTCAGCGGCCGGCCCGAACCGCCAAGGCGTGGTGCGGACGTAGCCGTAGCGCTCCAGGCACGCGTCGAGCTCCTCGTGCGACCACAGCAACCGCAGGGACACGGTCTCGGTGCCCAGCAGCTCCAGGGCCTCCGCCGCGTCCATGTCGTCGTCGACGGGCAGGCGGCTGTGCTCTGCGCCGTTGAGCAGCGTCAACACCAGCTCGTCATCACACACCGTGGCAGTCAGCCGAAGCGGAGGCAGCACGAGAGCGACGCTACGCCAGCACTTCCTGGCGCTGGCGTAGCGTCAAAGCCGACGTGGGCGGTGCTCTAGCGCTGGCGGAAGTCGGGGTTGAGGATCTGCCAGACCTGCGCCTGACCCAGGCCGGTGAGGGCCTGCAGCTGCGGCTGGTTGCACTGGTCGGGGTACAGCTCGCGGATGAGGGCGTCGCGCACCCGGCGAGCGCCGGCCCAGCGTGCCTGGGTGCTGATGAGCTCGCGCACGGCGTCAGGCAGCTGCTCGGCGGCGTCGGGCACGTGCTCGACGCCGACGGAGCGCGCCCGGGCGCTGAGCTCGGCGCTGGTGGCGTCGCGGTACCAGGCCTTGTCCACCTCGGAGGTGGGGTTCAGGCCGAGGCCGCGGATCTCGCGGGTGCGCCACGTCGGCTGCGCCACCCCGAGGCTCTTGTAGAGCACCGGGACCTCCTCGTGCAGGCTCAGCGACAGGGCCAGGCGGGCCGCGGCCTGGTTGGCGGCCTGCTCGGCCCGCGCCTCGTGACTGGTGCGCTGTGCGGCGGCGCTCACGCGTGCCTTGATGTCCCCGGCGCTGACGGCGGCGAGGAAGCGCTGCGACTCCGGTGCGGGGCGGCCTCGAGTCGGTCCGAGCTCACCGACCACGGCGCGGACGTCGGGGGAGTCCAGGTCCGTGCCCGGCTCCAGGACGCCCAGGTCGACCAGGACGTCCACGGTCGCCTGCTCTCGCCAGCGCGTGACGAGGTCGGCGTCGAGTGCCGGCAGACGCGAGGGGCCAGAGCGGGGTACGACACGGCGAGGCACCCGCACATCATCGCGGTGCGTGGCTGCCGCCAAGGGCCCTGGTGCTCTCGGCGCGGCGTGCGTCAAGGCGCCGGAGCCGCCCACCGCCCGGCGCCCGCGAGCGCCGGGCGGTGGACGCGTCGTGGCGCGGGCGGTCGGGGTGGGTGTCACGAGGGTCCTTCCGTGGTGGGGCCGACGGTGCGATCTGGCACTGGTGCCCTGCCCCGGCGGGGGAGGGGGTGACCCTCGCCCCTCAGTGAGCTCAGTGAGGGGCGAGGCCGGGCCGTTCGGGGGCCGTTCGCTGATCCTCGCTCGTGGATGGGCGGGTGGGACTCACTGGCGGGCCAATAGGTCCGCGAGGACGTGCTGCTGGGTGATCACGTCGGTGTTCTCGGGGTCGGCGCGGTGCGCGGCGTCCAGGACGGTGGAGGTGTGCGGGTCGCACAGGACGGTGGCGTGGCTGCGGTGGCGCGACAGGGCCACGCACAGGCGGCCGGGGTCCACGGCGAAGTCGGGGGCCTCGCGGTACCCGGCCAGGGGGTGGATGACCACGACGGCTTCGCGTTCGAGGCCCTGGGCGGCGTTGGTGGTCGCGCACAGCACGCCGGGCAAGTCGGCCAGGTGTGCGGCGACAGCGCACTGCTGATCCACGTGCGGGGTGATGACGGCGACGTCGTGCGGGGTCAGGGGACGCCCGGCGGGGTGTTGTGCGTCCACCACGGTGAAGTTCAGCAGTTCGCGCACGCGCGCGGCGGCAGCGGCGGGCAGCGCGGGGTCGGTAGGGCCTGCGGTGGTCACCACGGTGCGGGCACTCAGCTCCGGCAGCCGCGCGTCGTGCCGCTCGTGCTCGCTCGCGCCCTGACCGGATGCGAGGAGGTAGCGCTCGGGGCGGGCGGAGGTGAAGGGCAGGTCGGGGTAGAACGCGGGCTGGATCAAGGCGGTGGTCTCCGGTCCCAGCCGCCAGGTGTAGGGCAGGCGCTGCTTGGTGACGTGCTCGGCGCTGTAGCGGGCGGCGAAGGCGTCGGGGGCGGGTTGGTGCGGTCCGCCCGCCCAGGTGCGCCAGCGGTGCACGGAGCCGGTGACGACGGGGCGGATCTGGCCCGGGTCGCCTACGCAGACGACCTGCGGGGCCAGGGAGCCCAAGGCCAGCAGGCTGGCGGCGGTGGCCTGCCACGCCTCGTCCACGAGCAGCACGTCGCAGGGCCAGGCGGCGGGGTTGGTGACCTGCCAGCGGGCGGTGGTGGCCACGACCACACCCCGGTAGTTGCGCAGACCTGCATCGCTGATGAACGCCACGCTCGCGTCCAGACCGCTGGGCCGGTGCTTGTCCTTGCCCAGCAGGGCCACCTCAGGGATCCGGGGAGCTGGCGTGGTGGCACCGGCGCCGCGGGTGCTTTCGGCGCTGTCGCCCACTGCCGCGCCGGTGGCGGCCATGACCTTGCCCAGGCGGTTGGCCACGTCGAGGGCCTGGGCGCGCGTTTGCGCCGCCACGGCCGTCAGCAGCCCGGCGCGGTGCAGCAGTTGCTCGGCCAGTTCGGTGATCAGGGTGGTCTTGCCCGCTCCGGGTGGGGAGGCGATCTGTACGAAGCGGTCACCGGACCAGGTGGCCAGCAGGGCGCGGGCCAGCCAGGGGTTGCGGTAGTGCTCACGGGCCGGGGCCGGGGCCGGGGTCGGGGTCGGGATGTCGGGGGTCGCCACCGCCGTCGCCGCAACGGAGTTCTCGTTCGGGGTCCGGGTGACGGGGAGCTTCCTCATGACCATAACACTAGCGCACTATGATTAGTAGCGCAAGAGGATGCGCGCCGGCTCACGCGGCACCCCGCTGCTGACGCCGCAGCCGTCGGCGCTCGCGCTCGGACAGCCCACCCCAGATGCCGAAGCGCTCGTCGTGGGCCACCGCGTACTCCAGGCACTCCTGGCGCACCTCGCAGGCGAAGCACACGCGCTTGGCCTCCCGCGTCGAGCCGCCCTTCTCGGGGAAGAACGCCTCCGGATCGGTCTGGGCGCACAGGCCCCACTGCTTCCAGTCACCCTCGTTGCCCGCGTCGAGGACCGTCGCCGGTCTCGCCCGGTGCTGAGCGGTCGCCTCGAGGTGAGCGCCGCCCTCGTGGACAGCCACCGGCGCCGGCGCGGTGCGGGGCTCACGGGGCGGGGGCTCACGGGGCGGGTCCTGCAGCTTGTTCTGAAACACGGCCGGCCTTCTCTCAATCGGCGGGTGGGGGTGGATCGGGTAGGGGCAACGGTGGGTCGGGCCGGGGGTGTTGGTCGAAGCAGGAGCGTGAGCAGCGCACCCGCCGGCCCAGGGCCGGCCACCGCGCGCGGGCCAGCGTTCAGTCGTCCTCGGCGGCGGCCAGCAGTACGTCCCAGGGCACGTTGCGGCGCGCGCGGGGCGGGGGAGTGGCGCGCACCATCCAGTTGCCCCGGTCGCGGTAGCGGGTGCTGAGGTTGCGCTTGCTGTGCTCCTGCTGCTGCGCGGCCACCGGTTCCAGGCGTACCTGCACGCGCATCCCCGGGCGCACCACCAGGGCGCGCGTCTTGAGCTTGTGCTGCACGACCTGGCCCAGCGTGACTACCAGGCGACCGTCAGAGCCGATGCGCGCGGTCACGACGGTCGCGGTGAACTGCCCGCCGGGGCACGAACCGAACGCGCCGTAGGCGCCGGTGACGACCTGCCCGGCCCGCAAGCGGCTGACGAGCCGGTCGGCCAGCACCTCGAACTCCGGCTCCCTGGCCGCGACCCAGCACACCTCCCCGGTCAGTACGGTGCCGTCGAAGCGGGCGCGGTCAGCTACCAGCGGATCGTCCAGGCGCATCGACTCCCACAGCTCCGCCGCCTGGCAGCGAGTCGTCAGGCCCATCGAGGCCTCCACGAGGTTGTCGCCCCGGCGGAAGTTGGCTCCGGCCGCGATCCGGTCGAGCAGGTACGCCCAGGAGCGGTCCTCACGCCCGAGCACGGCGGGCACACCGGGCAGCGGTGAGCCGGTGTCCAGCATCGCTGCCAGGCGCAGTAGGGACTCCCCGGTGTTGTCGACACCGCCCGGCCCCCCGCAGGCGGTGACGCCCATCCAGCGCTCCCAGGTCTGCCAGGTGCGCTCCGCCTCCGGTGCTTCACCCAGGACCCACCGCTGCGCGCAGGCGCTGGGCACGACGAGCACCGAGGGGCTGCCGGGGTGCTCCGCGCGCGTCAGCCACCAGTCCACGATCGCGGCCTGCGCCTCCCACGGCCCTCCCGGCGCCACGTCAGCGACCAGGTGGCCCAGCATGGCCAACGTGGCGTGGTCGGCCACGACCAGCGTTCGCCACGACGACACCAGCTCCTCGTCACCGTCTCGGGCCTCGGCCTGCGCGTCGGCGTCGGACTCCTCCTGCGGCGCAGGTGCGCCAGTCAGGCGCACCTGGCTCTTGGCCAGCGTGTGCTGCACGCCGACGCCGACTGCGGCCAGTGCACGCAACGCGTCCGTGCCGTGCGCCCGCTCGGTGCGAAAGCCCGGGCCGCTGCGGCCACCGACCCCGGCGCTTGCCGGAGCCTCCGGCGTGGGCACCGTCGCGCTGAGCGTGAAGCCACCCCCGATCAGCGCCTGCAGGGTGATCGCGACCGGCGCGCGTAGCTGAGCGATCGAGGAGAACGCCGCGCGCGGCACCGGGCGGGCGGTGCTGGCGGCGCGCAGCCGCGCGGCCAGGTCGTAGTGGGCGGTGCTCATCGCTGAACCTCCGGGGTGTGCGGGCTGGGGGCGAGCGCGTCGCCGCCTTCGGTGTCGTGCTGCATCTGGTGCTCGCTGCCGTAGGGGGGGCGCACGCGCTCGGTGGCCGACCAGCCCGCGCGCAGGGCGTCGGCCACCGCGGCCAAGGGGCTGTCCTGGGCGGCTTCTCGTGCGCCGCGGGCGATCGCGGTGACCTCATCCAGGGTGCAGTCAGTGCCGGCCAGGACGCTGGCCGCGTAGGCCTGCAGGGCTGGCGGAACAGCCGCCGAGACGGGTGTCGCGATCGTGTCCTGAGCGGCTGCGCCGGTGGTCTGAGGAGTCGACTGCATGGCTTAACACTAGCGCACTATGATACGGCGGGTAAGAGGTGAGTGCAGGTGCTCGGATCGCGGGCGAGTCCGCCGCCGGCCCGGGCGTGGGGTGCTGCTGCGCACCCCACGACCGCGTCGCGCGCCGACCGACTGGTTCGCCGGTCAGTCAGCGGTGGCGATACCCACCGTGTGCGCCCACGACGGGACCGCATACGGGTTTCCGCCGTCGGCTGCCACCGCAACCTCACCGGTGGAGTTGATGATCCCCGCGATCAAACTCGCCCGCGTCGGCGTGGCCGGCCACGGGGTGAATCCGTCGGTCAGGACCACGATCACGTCCGGGCGTGGGCGCAGCGCCTCGGCGGCGGCGATCCCCACGCGCATGTCCGTGCCTCCGCCCCCGGCCAGGTCGATGCTGGCGCCCAGCCCGGCCAGGCGCCGAACGTGCGTGGTCGCCGCCACGTCCGCGTCACAGGCCAGCACGGGCACCCCTCGCCCGCGAATACCCGCCGCGCGGACCACCCCGCCCACCTCGGCCACCGCCGCGTTCAGGTGCGCACCGCTCATGGACCCAGAGGTATCCGCCACGATCGCCACCGTGATCTGCCGCTCCTGCGCCCCGGGCAGGATGAAACCGGGAACGCGCACGCGCGGCAGGCGAGCGAAGGTCTGCTCGGCCCGACCCGCTTGGTAGTGGATCGCGCGACGCACCAGGGCCGACAGCAGGCGCTTCCAGTCCAGCGTCGGTGCCCGCAACTCATCCTCCGCCCAGCGCGCCAGGGAGGCGGGAACCGTGCCGCGCCCGCTGGCGGCGTGCTCGCGCACAGCTTGCGCGGTAACGCGTCGGATCAGGTCACCGCGGGCCGGTCCCACGGGCGCGCCCACCCCCTCGGGGCCGCAATCACTCGGCCCCAGCTCCCAACCTGCGGCCGGTTCTCCGGCACCGGAGCCGCACCCCACCTCGCCGTCGTTGCCCTCGGCGGGCAGGGTCGCACACACCTGCTGGAAGTAGGACTCCTCGAAACCACCGGGCGCCAGGTCCAGCGCCTCGGGGGTGATGACCCCTTCGGGCAGCGGTACCGACTGCGCGAGCAAGCCGGGGTTGATCGCCGCGTCGGTGGCGTAGTTCCAGGCCAGCGGGTGACGGTGCGACCCGACCGCCTCCCCGCGCCCGGCGTGGTCACGGACCATGTGCTCGACCTCGTGACCCAGTACCCCGCCGGCCTCGGCGGTTCCCCACTCACGCAGGCTCTGCGGGTCGATGTAGAGGCGCCAGTACCGGTCAACGGCGAAAGTGCCCAAACCCTCGGCAGCGATCGGTCGAAGCGCGAGGATCGCGTGCTGGAAGTAGGGCAGGTGCTCGAAGGTGCGCAGCCGCGCCAGGGCGAACTCGCGGTGCTCCTCGGCGCTGAGCGGACGCAGGCGCGGTGTCTGTCGTGCCGGTTGCTGCTGCCCACCACCAACGGGCCCGGGGACAGTGGCGGGGACGGTGACGGTGACGGGGACGGTGACGGACACGCTCACGCCGCGACCCCCTCGGTGGTGAAGTTCGACGGCAGCACGCCCGCTTCGGTCAGCGCACCCATGAGCTTTCGAGCGCTGGCAGGCGGCAGCGTGTTGTTGGGGCGCGCGGCCATGAGGTTGCGCACGTTCGCGGCGGCCAGATCGGGACGGCCCGCCGCCGCAGCCACGCCCAGCGGCCCCCAGGCGGCCTTCCAGGCCACGACCGTGCCCCGCTGCACGGCCAAGGTGACCACGGCGTTGAGGATCGCCCAGGCGACGTCGTCGCGAAGGCCCGTCCACGGCACGCTCTGCGGGTCGCGCACGACCTCGTCGGGGTCGGGCAGGTCCACCTCGCTGCGCCAGGTCATGAACTGCTGTGCGGCGCCCTGACCGACCAGACCCGCGACGGCGACCGTCTCGGCCTCGATGCCCTGGGGGTCTGCGGGGCACGGGCCCAGGGCGGCGAGCACGTCGGCCACCCGCTCCCACTGCCGGTGCGAGGGCCAGGCGCGGCCTTCCTTGTCTGGCTGGCCGTAGGGGCGGTCGTGCAGCAGGGCCGGGAACTGCCGGATGAAGCCGGTGACCACGCCGCGCGCGACCGCACGGCGCTCGGGTGTGGGCTCGGGCAGGCCGTCGAAAGCACCCGCCGGGAGCTGCCAGCCGGTCGTCATGCCCGCGATCCACGCCTCGGCACCGGTGGGGAAGTCCAGGTGCAGGAATCGGTTGGCCAGCGGCCCGGGCAGGTCGTCACCGTCCACCGACAGCTCGGGCGGGTTGGCGGCCGCGATGATCTTGACCTCACGGGGCAGGACCAGGTCACCCACCCGCCGGTCCAGCGCCACCGACAGCAGCGCCTTCTGCGCGTCCCCGGCGATGGTCACCTCATCGATCAGCAGGTGCGTCGTCTCACCGGCCGCGGCACGCACCGCCCAGGCGGGCGGGATCAGGGTCACGTGCTCGTCGGCGCTGACGTGCGGCAGACCCTGCAGGTCGATCGCGGTGTGCTTGTAGGGCTCCACGACCTCGCACCGACCACCGTCCAGGCGAGCCAGGGTGCGCGCCATGCTCGTCTTGCCGATACCGGCGTCTCCCCACCACAGAGGAACGATGCCGACACGCATCGCGGCGGCGGAGACGCGAAGGAACGTCGTCAGGGACACCTGAGGGGCTGCGGGGGAGGGCTGGGGGTTACGCACGGGGGACTCTCCATCGTCGCTGGGTCAGATCGGCTGCGTCACCGGGTCGCTGTCCCGGTGTGCAGTAGGTAAACAATAGCATCCAAACGGCACGGTATGCAAGCGCAAGTCCGTGCACAGCTGAGATGCCCCGGGTTGCCCCGGGAGCGTTAGGCGGCTAGAGTTAGGTGCACGGGAGGGACAGCGACCCTTCCGTGCATCCAGCGGCAACTAGCGGAGGACTCCACGTGCGCGACCACTTCGGTAACGACAGCAGCGACTACGACGGCCCTGCCTCTGACGAGGACTTCGACGACCGTCGCTTCGCGGAGACGCCCACCCGAGCAGAGCTCGCCGACGCCCCGGGGTCATGGGGAGCCCGACAGTGGCGGGAAGCCGTCACCTCGCCCCGGTGCATCGCCGGCCGCGCCGCCAATGGCTGGGGGCCGAAGCTCACCCTCGATGACCTCGCCGTCCTGCGCATCGACGATGTAGACCTGGAAGCCTGGGGACTGTCTCGCGCCGACGTCATCGCCGACACCAACACCGACAGCACCAGCGCCGCGACGTCCGCCGCCACCGACCCCTTCAGCCGAGTGTGCGCCCGCACCCTCACCGCCGCGGCCGCATGAGGCCCCCAGCTACCCGGCCACCTGCCGGTCCCAGCGGCCACTGATGATCGGGCGCTACCTCGACCTCAGCACCGCTCACCTCACTCAGCGGGAGGCTTGCAGTGCAGCCGAGCGTCTAGCCCGCAGCGGCCCGCGAGTCATCGAGCACGAGTACGGCCTGTGGGTCCACGTCAGCCAGGAAGACTCCGAATCCTTCGAGAGCGACATCCAGCACCTTCACGCCGACTTCCCCACTCTGCTCGCCGTCATCCGCTACGCACGAGCCCTAGGCGCGGACGTCTTCTGGATCAACTTCGACGCCGACGGCGCACGGTGCGAGCACCTGCCCGTCCACGAGTGGTGATCTGCTGGCCGGCGTTCCTCACGATGTGAGCCCCGGCGCGTGAGCTTGCTGCCAGGTCGGTCGCCGTCACCGGTCCAGGTCAGACTGATGGTCATGAACTGGTTGCTGGCCCACCGCCCCGCTGATGCCAAGGACGCTGTGCGCGTGGTGCTCGAAGCCCCCAGCAGCGCTGAAGCCATCGCCATGCTGCGCTCGCAGATCCCCGAAGAGCACAAGATCCTCTTCGTCATGGCGACAGACCAGACAGCGCCGGCCACCTGACCCGGTAGCCCAGCACGCCGGACACGGTCCAAGTGCCTGGGGATGCTCATGCTGGGGCATCAGCGGACGGGCAGGCGACGGATGCGCGATGGGCCCTGGGCGGTCCCGTGTGCGGCCGTGGCAGCCTCCTACCATGGCGGTGGACCGGGAGGAGCTCATCGCTCGCCTGCTCGACATCGCCGCAGATCCCGACCGGCCGGTGCCCTACCGGCACCTGGCCGTCGAACAGGTCCGGCTCCTGCAGCACGGCGGGAACGTGGAGGCGGCCGCCTCGGCGGCCGCGGAGTGGGAGGGCAAGACCTGGGATCCCGCGCGCACGGAGACGATGCGGCAGTACCTGCCGTGGCTGTGGCAGACACCGATCTTGCCGCCCTCACCGGAGCTCCTCCGGACACAGCGCCGCGCCGCCGTGCGCCGATGGGCACTCCCGTCGGCTGCGGCCGCCGTTGCCGCGATCGGTGGCTGGTGGCTCGTGACGCGCTGACGCCGCGTACGCTCGGGCCGCCCGTCGAGCAGGTGCCGGGGCCCCCGTGGCTGCTCCGGAGGCCGGGTCGAGGCAGGGGAGCCGGCCTGCGGCGCTGCTCGTGCGCGAGCACGGGTGGGCGAGGACACTGGCGGGCATGTGCGGTCGCTACACGCGCTCACGACCCGAAGCAGAGCTCGTCGACGTCTTCGCCGTCCGCGACGTCGTCGGGCAGGCGCTGCCGCCCTCCTACAACATCGCCCCCACCCAGGACGCCCGCGTCGTGCTCGAGCGCGCCCCTCACGACGACCCGAAGGGTGAGGCGACGCGTCAGCTGCGCACCCTGCGCTGGGGGCTGGTTCCGGTGTGGTCGAAGGACCCCAAGGCGGGAAACAGGATGATCAGCGCCCGGATGGAAACTGTTACCGAGAAGCCGGCGTTCAAGCGCGCCGCAGCGAAGAGGAGGCTCTTAGTACCTGCCTCAGGGTACATCGAGTGGGAGAAGCGCCACGGCGCCAAGGTCCCGCACTTCCTGCACGACAACGACGATGACCTGTTGGCTTTCGCGGGCCTGTACGAGTTGTGGCCGGACCCGGCCAAGGGCGAAGACGATCCCGACCGGTGGTTGTGGACGTTCACCATCCTCACCACCGCGGCCACCGACGCCCTCGGACACATCCACGACCGGACCCCGGTCATCGTTCCGCCGGACATGCGCGATGACTGGCTGGATCCGCAGCTGACCGACCTCGACCTGGTCCGCCAGGTCCTCGACGCCATCCCCGAACCACGGCTGGCCAACCACGAGGTGTCGACGGCGGTGAACTCTCCGCGCAACAACAGCCCCGAGCTGCTCGCTCCGGTCGCCTGAAGGCGCTGGTCTCGGTGGGGCAGGGAGAAGAAGGAGGTGGGTCGGCGCCTTCCCCACACCGACCCACCGAGCGAAGACGCTAGCAGACTCTCGAACGTCTGTTCGAGGTTGAGGGGGTGGCCGACGACTTCGACCGCGCTGTCGCGGAGCTCGACATCGAGATACCGGACCTGTTGAAGGCCCTCGGCTGATCCACGTTCAGGGCGCGGGGCACCTCAACGAGGGCCTTCCGGTCGAGTGAGGCCCGTGGGAGTGTTCGCCTCGTGACGGCCCCCATCGACCAGGCGACCGCGGTGCTCAACGGCACGGGGGCCGCCCTCTCAGACACCGAACGCGCTGTTCTCGGTGACGTGCCAGTAGCGCAGGTGCTCTCGTTGTTCAGCAGCTACACCCGTGAGCGCCTGGGCCAGCCGATACGGCTGGTGCGCTTTCGAGCTGGTCGCATCGACGCCGTCTGGGGCGTCGAGCTGGCCGACGGGCGTGAGGTGGTCATCAAGGCCCACCGCCAGCCCGTCGACGTCCAGGCCGTCGCCGCCGCGACCGACGCCAAGTCCCTGCTGGTCGCAGCCGACTACCCCTGCCCGCAGCCCTACGCGGGCCCGGACGAGGTCGAGGGCCATATCTTGATCGCAGAGGCGTTGTTGAGCCGCGGCGCAGCCCCCGACGGGCGCGACCCGGTGATCCGCCGGCTGCTTGCTGGCGGACTGGCCCGGCACATCGACGTTCTGCGCCAGGACGACACCCTGCCTGAGCGGGCCGGGAGCGGACCGTCGTGGTGTCAGTATCAGCAAGGTCCGTGGCCTACACCGCACGACCCGATCGTGGACTTCACCACCTGCCCACCGGGCTACGAATGGCTCGACGCGTTCGCATGTCGAGCCAGCGAGCAGATCCTGACCTACCGCAACCACGACGTCGTGGCGGGCCACGCCGACTGGTACGCCGGCAACTGCGCGGTCGCCGACGGGCAGCTGGTCGCCACCTTCGACTGGGAGCTGGTCGCCGAGACCGAGGCCGTCATCGCCGGGTTCACCGCCTCCTGCTACGCCTCCAGCTCCAGCAGCGGCGGCGGGATGTCCACGCCGCAGGAGACGCTCGCGTTCCTGCAGGACTGCGAGCTGGCCCGGGGGGTTCCTCTCGACGGGGCCGAGCAGCGCGCCGCGGCCGCCGCAGCAGCGTGGATCGTGGCCTTCAACGCCCGCTGGGAGACCGCGATGCGCCCTGGTCAGGAGGACGGGACCACCACCGCTCTCGTGCGCGAGCGTGGTGAGGACTACCTGTCGCTGACCTGGTAGGTCACTGCTGGGGCGTGAAGATCTACCGCTCATGACGCGATCCGCGCGGTGCGGAGCGGCCTGCCGTCGCGCAGTCCGCTCCGCACCGGGTGCTCAGCCCCAGGGTCAGGTCACGGACTCAGCCGGTGCAGGTCCCGCGGGAACAGCGTGCTGCGGCGGACGTTGTCCAGGCCAGCCAGCCGCGCAACCCACCGCTCAAGCCCCAAGGCGAATCCGCCGTGCGGGGGCATGCCGTGGGTGAAGGTGACCAGGTAGGCGCGGTAGTCACCGGGGTCCTGCCCGCGGGTGGTCAATGCGGTGACGTAGTCGGCGTACTCGTGCAGGCGTTGGCCCCCCGTCACCAGCTCCAGACCGCGGAAGAGCAGGTCGAAGGAGTTCGTCCAGCGTGGGTCGTCGGGTTGGGGATGGGTGTAGAACGGCCGCTTGGCCGCGGGGTATCCCTCCACGGCCAGGAAGTCGCTGCCGTGCTCGCGCAGCGCCCAGCGGCTCAGCTCCCGTTCGTGCTCCGGCGCCAGGTCCGGCTCGTCAGGGTCAGCGCCGACCAGACGCAGCGCGTCCTGGAAGTGGAGCACCGGGATCTGCTCTGGCACCACCGGCACCTCCACGCCGGCCAGCCGACAGACGTCCTCCCGCTCAGCGATGACGTCGACCATCCCCGCCAGCACCTCACGCAGCACGGCCAGCACGTCGCGGTGGTCGGCGATGAACCCCAGCTCGACGTCCAGGGAGGTGTACTGGGCCAGGTGGCGGACGGTGTCGTGCGGCTCGGCGCGGAAGACAGGACCGGTCTCGTAGACCCGCTCGAAGACCCCGACCAGCATCTGCTTGTAGAACTGCGGGGACTGGGCCAGGTAGGCGGGGCGGCCGAAGTAGTCCACGGCGAACACATTCGCGCCCGACTCGGTGGCGGTGGCGGTGAACTTCGGGGTGGCGACCTCGGTGAAGCCGGCCGCGTCCAACGTGGCGCGGAAGCCGCGCAGGGACGCAGCGGCCACCTCCCAGACCGCTTGCCGCTCGCGGTGTCGCCAGGTGATGGAGGCGTGGTCCAGCAGTGTTGGAAGCGCCGCGTCCAGATGCGGACGCCACAGCTCCACTGGCGGGGTGGCCGCGGGCGCACTGAGTGCGGTGATGGTGGGGTCGGTGACCTCCACACCGCCGGGCGCCTTGGCGTTGGCGGTGGCTGTCCCGATGATGCGTACGACGGTCTCCTCGGGGAGGTCGTCGAGTGCTGCCCGAGTGCCTTCGTCGGTCACCACGATCTGGGACAAGCCGCTGCGGTCGCGCAGGATCATGAAGGTCACTGCGGCTAGGCGCCGGCGCCGGTGGATCCAGCCCTCGAGCTGGACTGTTCCGCCGATCTGCTCGGCGAGAGTGGTGCTGAGCGTTCGTTCCATGATCACCTCCGGTTGGTTCCTACCCCGGAGGTGTGGGCGATCGGGTTGCTCGCTGTGCCACCACACCTTCACCGGTCCGTAGTGGACCGGCCTCATCGGTCCGATGTCGGGGACCACCCGCCGCGACTCTGGGGTTGTCACGCCCGTCAACGCCGCACAGCCACTGTAGAGACATGGCGGTGCTCCCGTCGAGAGCACCGCCACACCGTCGAGGCGGGAGCCCACACGCGAAGATGACTTCACGATCCTGCCGTGATCTGCATGCGGTCGTGGGCGCCGACGACGCCCGTACATGTCGATGACCTCGCTGTCGCCCCTGTGTCGCAGAGGGCGAGCGCTCGTTGATCTTCAAGCGACCTGATCACGGAGATCTGGTGACGCGACCGCTACTCACTCGGTAGCTTCTGCAGCGGTGGACGTCAGACGCAGCTGAGCCACCCGACGTGCAACGGCACCTCGGGCGCTTTGTCATGCCTCTGACACCTAC
>Ga0160427_10000098_pt1 | contig 64996 bp, 44 predicted proteins | sample SolpanmetagenomL_FD_108194 | JGI IMG/M metagenome (GOLD analysis project Ga0160427, IMG submission 108194) | Solar panel surface microbial communities from Lawrence Berkeley National Laboratory, California, USA - L | ecosystem: Engineered > Built environment > Solar panel > Unclassified ...
AAAGCTCGACGACCTCACGGGACGTCTTGTGGACAACGCTGACTTCTTCCGCGTGCAGGCTCCGGTGCGCTTACCAGACGCAGAACTCTTTGACCTGCTGGTCAATGAACTGGACGTCTGGCAGCGCGACGCTGTTGCTGCAGGCATCCTGTGACCACACGGAGCGGCTCAGCCCCTGAGTTGATCGTCACGAGGGTAGAGGTCAACGGCTTTCAACATACGGTGCTTCGCCGAACTCAGTAAATCTTCGGCAGGGCTCAGCACTGAGCCCTGCCGGTCATTTTTGCGTGAGACGGCACCTTTTATTGTGCAGCTCATGACGCGTCTTCCCCGCTCTCTGCTGCTTGAAGCCCTTTTTCTCCCTGACGAGACGTTCCTCCTGGCCCGGAGGGCTGAATGACCCGGGCGCTGCAGCGCGGGGAGAAGCGTTTTCTGACAGACTTCACCGCCAACACGACCGTCACGGTGGAAGTGGCGTTCGTCATGCCGGGGCTGACGATCAGTCTGGCCGCGCTGGATCATCAGCGCCAGTTCCAGACGCCACCGGTGTGGCTGGCCGCGCATCAGCCACAGGGCGCTACTGACGCCCTGAGTGGCACCTTCGCACCAGAGCAGGTCACGTTTCAGCTGAGGTTAAATGAGTTGCCGTCCAGCGTGACGCACCTGGCTTTTTTGGCGGTGCATGACACCTTGCCGGTCGCGCAAGCGAAGCAGTTGCGCTGGACGCTGAGCGGCGCAGTGTTCGATCCAGTGTTCGGCCTGGGAACGGAGAAGGCCGTGGTGCTGGCGGAGCTGTACCGTCACCCGCAAGGCTGGCGAGTCGCAGCAGTCGGCCAGGGGTACGCCGGTGGCTGGCCCGAACTGACGGCCAGCTTCGGAAGACCGTTGGGGGACCTGGAGCTGCTGCCCCCGGCACCTCCAGAGGACCCAGCCTGGGAAGTGCAAAACGAACAGGGTGACGTGCTGCTGCACCTGCGGGAAGCTCAGCCGCTGGATTTGCGTGACGCCCAGCCTCTGCCGCTATCCGCTGAGCAGCGGCAGGATCTGGGCTTTGCCTTGCAGGGCGCGGTGAAGCTCGCTGTGGGGGCCGCGCCAGCACTGATGCATCTTCAAGCTTACCGCCTGGTGCTGGGTCCGGAGATGCAGCAGGCCATGCGTGAAGGCGCAAAAATGATGCAGGTGCAAGGAGGGCTGACGGGATTCGTGCGTGACGCCAGCACCGGAAAGATTCTCGGGGCGGGAAACTTCAGGCCGGATCAGCTGGCGCGCTTTGCGAACGTGGCCACCATCGGCTTTCAGATCGCGGCGTTCGTGACCGCTCAGTACTACCTGCACAACATCAACAAAGAACTGAAATCCATTGACCGGAAACTTGACGGCTTACAGGAATTTCTCGAGACGCAGGCCACAGGCCGCCTCCTGGCGAGAGTTAAGGGCGTGGAACGCAGCATGAGGTTGATGCAGCTCCGTACGCTTGATGCAGAGGAACGTGCAGCAGCGCAGGGAGACGTGCTCGGGCTGATCCGGGAAGCTGAAAGTCAGATCGCTCAGCACGAACTGCCCTTCGCGGCGCTGGAGGAGTCACTCAAGAAGAGCGATCAGTTCAAACTTGAGGACGCCAAGCGCGTGCTTGAAACGCACAGCAAGCATATGAACACCGCTTTGTTCGCCGCTTGGACAAACATCAAGGCCCTTCAGTTGGCCATCCATCTGGGCTGGGCGCAAGACCGGCTCCAGCTGCATCAGGAGGATCTGACGCGGTCGCTGGAGACGTTGGAGCGGGCCACCGACGTGTTTGCCCAGGGCCTGACGAACTTTGACGTGCAGGCACGGGCGCGCCGGATACCGGTTCAAGAGCGGACGTTCTCTGTCCTGGGAGCCGTGGCCAATTTATTCGGGCGGCTCACAGAAGGGCGGCGGCGCAAGGAAGACGAGCAACGCGAAACATTCAAGGTGGCTGATCAGGGCTGGGTGCCGACGTTGACGGTGCACCGGCAGACCCTGGTGGGCCTGCGGGCTGGGCTAGTCGCGCTAGAACAGCATCGGGTTGAGGTGGTACGTCGTCAACAGGTGCCGCTGGCGCTGGTGGCACAGGTCGACTCCCACGGGCAGGTCATCCAAGCTTTCGCTGAAGGTGTCGCTGTCTCGGCTTAGGGTCGGGTTTCAAGCAATGGAGAACGGGCGTCATCCATTGACGCACTTGCATGCTGAACTGGGGTTGCACTGACGTCATGTTCCCCAATTCTTGTCGAGGATCTGCCTGCATGTTCTCCTGACGTCCTCTTCCCTTTCCACTCCCTTGCTTCATGTCCGCCCACAAGAATCTGCTGGCCTTGAGCCCTTTCTCTCTGCGCCTCGACGCCCGCCGCTGAATGCCCTCGGCTTGAAAGGCGCTGCTGTCCGTCCTTCCTGAGAAAGAGGTACCTATACGCCACAATGGGTTTTCTAGTGATGACGTCTTCCCTGTCCAGTTCGGTCTCCGTTCCCGCTTTGTCGTTCGTTTGGCTCCATGGAGTTCAGGCATGATTCGCGCGAAGAAATATCAAGCGCTGACTAACCTTCCGTTCCTGCTCAGTGAGAGTGCGTTGCTGGCGGAGCGTCTACTGCAAGGCGAAAGCTGGCCGGTGTTGCGCACCGAGGCGCGTGAAGGACGCTTGTTCGGTACCGGCAGTGCAGCCAGTCAGATCACGTTCCTCAGGGGCCTCCAGGTCCGGTTGGAAGGTCAGACACCGGAGGTGTTGACGCTGCTCTCCGGCGGCACGCTCGAGGTGCGCCAGCAGGTGAACCTCGCGTTGATTCTCCAGCAGCGCCCCCTGCTGCAGGATTTCATCGCTGAGGTGCTGGTGCCGAAACTGCGGGCCTTTGACGATCAGGTGACGGAGGCGGACGTGCGCAGCTTTCTCGGCCGGAAAGCGGAGCAGGAACCAGACGTGGCGGCCTGGTCACCCGCGACGCTGCAAAAGACTCGCAGTACGTTGACCCGCTTCCTCCTTGACGCGGGCCTCCTGCGGGAAGGAGCACGTGGCGGGTACGTCACGGTGCCCCAGTACCTCGCGCCGGAAGCGCGGGCCGCGCTGAGCGTGAGTGCTCCCCTACAACTGCAGATCCTCGGGGCCGTCCGATGAGTCTGGAAGCGCGCCTGAAAGCCCTGCCGGCCGCGTTGCTCGATCCGAAACTGCTGGCCGGACGTGGACTCGGAAACGAGATTGGCTTTTACATCTTCGACTACCCGCCCGCCCGCGAACCGGACGTGCAGCGTGCCCTGCCGCGGCTGGTGAATGAAGTGGAGGGCAGCGGCGTGACGGTGGTCGTGGTGGACCTGTACGCCACAGCACTGGGCCTGCTCGAAGCGCGCGGATTTCTGGAAAAAGCGGCAGCGCTGGAACGCGAACGCGGGCCGGAGCAATTGCGCAGCGCCCTGAAGCCCCTCCTGAGCCCGGACCGGATGGCCGACGCCATTACCGCGCAGGTCAGCGGAGCGGGCCTGGTGCTGCTGACCAACGTCGGCGCGGCCTACCCTCTGGTGCGCTCACACAGCGTCCTCAACAACCTTCATCAGCGCCTCGACCGCGTGCCAGTCGTGATGCTGTTTCCCGGCCGTTACGACGGGCAGGAACTCAACCTGTTCGGCGTCCTCAAAGACGACAACTACTACCGCGCGTTCCGGCTGCTCCCGGAAACGCCGCAGTGAAGGCGGAATCCTCATGACCAGCATCCAGGAACTCTTTGTCCGGCCCATCGACCGCAACATCAACGGCGTGATCAAGGTGGGTCAGCAAGACGAAGCGAACGTGACGCAGGAGCTCGACGAGTACGTTGTGACGCGCGAACTCGACAAGCACTTCAACACCTTCTTCAGCAAGTATGCCGACTCGCTGGGCAGCGAAACCGACCGGGTGGGCGTGTGGATCAGCGGATTTTTTGGGTCCGGCAAGTCGCACTTCATGAAGATCTTGTCCTACCTGCTGACCAACCGGAATGTCGCGGGGCGACCGGCCGTCTCCTTCTTCGACGAGGAGAAAATTCCCGACGCTTTCCTGCGGGCCAGCATCGAGCGCGTGGCCCGGGCCGCGGAGCATACCGACGTCATCCTGTTCAACATCGACAACAAAGCCGACGCCGAGAGTAAGACGAGTAAGGAAGCGGTCGTGCGGGTGATATTCAAAGCGTTCGATGAGCACCTCGGGTACCTGGCGAGTAGCCCTGAGATGGCAGCCTTTGAGCGGATGCTCGACAAGCGCGGCTCCTACGGAGAGTTCAAGGCGGCCTTTGAGCGCCGCAGCGGCCGCAGCTGGGAGCAGGAACGTGACGGCTGGGCCTTCTTCCAGGGGGAAATCACGGCCGCGCTGAACGACGCGGCCGGCCTCAGCGAAGTGGAAGGAACCCGGCTGCTGGAAAGCCTGAACGTGAAGCGCGGGGCCAGCCCGGAAGAATTCGCTAAAGAAGTGCGTGAGTACCTGGACCGGCAAGGACCCCAGCGCCGGATTGTCTTTATGATCGACGAGGTCGGGCAGTACATAGGCGACAACAGCAGCTTGATGCTGAACCTGCAGGCGGTCACCGAAGAACTCGGCACGCAAGCCCCCGGCCGGGCCTGGATCCTGGTGACGTCCCAGGAAGACATGGACAACGTCTTGAGTGGCCGCGGGAAGAACAACGACTTCTCCAAGATCCAGGGCCGCTTCAACACCCGGATCAGTCTGGCTGGCGCGAACGTGGCCGAAGTGATCCGCCTGCGGCTGCTGAACAAGACAGTGGACGGTGAGCGGGCGCTGAAAGCCCTGTTCGACACCCAGCAAGCCACGTTGAGGAATCTGATCTCTTTCAGCAGCGACAACGCAGCGCTACCGGGATTCGCCGACGCCGAAACGTTCGTCGCGACGTACCCTTTTGTGCCTTATCAGTTCCTACTGCTCCAGAAGGCCTTCACCGCCATTCGCACCATGGGGCATTCTGGCAAGCATCTGGCTGAAGGGGAGCGCAGCATGCTCAACGCCTTCCAGGATGCGGCCAACCAGCATGGAGGGCAGCTCCTCGGAAGCTTAGTACCATTCCACTCGTTTTACGGTCCGGTCGAGGGCTTCCTGGATAGCGCCGTCCGGCGGGTAGTGGATCAGGCGAAAGACAACCCAGGGCTCCAGCCGAGCGACATCGATCTGCTCAAGACGCTGTTCATGATCAAGCACGTCAAGGAGATCCGCCCGAACCTGGAAAACCTCATCACCCTGGAACTGTCGCACGTCGACGAGGACAAGCTGGCCCTCCGTGAGCGGTTGCAAGGAGCGCTGGAGCGGCTGGAAAAGCAGACCCTGATCGCGCGCAACGGCGATACCTACACCTTCCTGACCCATGAGGAACAGGACGTGGGCCGGGAAATCAAGAACGTCGATGTCGATACTGGCGAACTGAACAGCGAACTGCAGAACCGGATCTGGAACGGGGTCTACCACCTCAGCACCCTCAAGTACGACTCTTACCATTCGTATACCTTCAACCGAAAGCTCGACGACCGGCAATTCGGCGCGGCCACGGCGGATATCGGCCTGCATATCCTGACGCCTTACGCCGACCGCTACAACGAGTTGCTGCAGGAGCAGAACGCCCTGCTCGCTTCAGGGAGCGGTACCGAAGCGCTAGTAATTCTGCCAGACGACACCCTGCTGTTTGCTGAACTTGTAGAGATGGTCCGCACCGAGAAGTACTTGAGCCGCAGAGCGGGTGGCGACACTTCTGCATCGATGAAAACCATCCTGCAAGCGCGAGCCGAAGAAAACTCGCACCGCAAGAGCCGAATCGAAACGAATCTGCGTCAAGCCATTGTGGACGCCCGGGTGTATGCCAATGGAGCGCGCCAGCCGTCTGGAGCGAGCGACCCGAGGGAAGTGCTGACGGGTGCGCTTAGAACGCTGGTGGCCAACGGGTACCAGAAGCTCGGTGATATTCAAAAGCCGCACCTGACCGAACTCGATGTGGCGCGAGCCTTCGTGACTGTAGACGAGAGTCAGAACCTGGACGGTCAAGATCCCAATCACCGGGCCCTCTCGGAGATGGAGCGGTGGCTGAACGAGCAGGCGATGCGCAACTTGCGGGTCACGGTCAGGGTCGTCCTCGATCAGTTCATGCGCCGCCCTTACGGCTGGTCGGATGCTGAAACGCTGGGGATTCTTGCCACGCTGGTGGCGAAAGGCACCGCCGAACTGCGCCGCACCCAGAGCATTGTGGATCCTGGCGAGAAGGGTCTGGCTGGAAAACTCCTGAAGAAAGCCGGTCAGGAAGAGACGGTGGTGCGGCTCAGTGAAGCCATCAATCCGGTGGCGCTGAGTACAGCCCGGAAGCTGGCACAGGAATATCTGACTGGGATGCAGAAGGCGTCCACGATGGAAGCACCCAGGCTGACGGCAGACTTCCGAGAGCAGCTTCAGCAGGACAGGCAGGAACTGGGGCGTTATCAGGAGCGGGCGGCCCAGGGTTATCCCTTCGGTCGCAACCTGGTAGAGCCGCTGGAGCTGATCGAGCGCTTGCTGCAGACGGAAGGCTCATCAGCGTTCCTGGCCCTGTTGCATCAGGAGCGCGAGCCGTTCGAGGACTGGTTAGAACTCAGAAGCAAGCTTCAGGGCTTTTACAAAGGCAATCAGGTGGGGATTTTCGAGCAACTCCAGCGCAGCCTGAAAGAGCTGGCTGCTGATCTGACCCGCGTGAACGTACCGGAATTGCAGGAACGGGTCAGTAAAGTCCGGCGAATGCTGGAAATGAACGATCCGACCAGCGAAATCCCCAAACTGTCAGGCGTCCTGAAACCCGTTCAGGCGCATATCGAAGAGCTGCTGAGCGTTGCTAAAGACAAAGTGGAAGCCGTACTGCAAGGTGAGATCAGCCGATTGAAAGCCATTGCCCTGGAGTTGGGCCCAGAGGAAACACGCCAGCTGACAGGCCCCATCCTGGCCGTCAAAGACCGACTGGCCCTGGCCAAGACCATCGACGCGGCGGAAGCGGCAGAACTGCACGTGCAGCAGAGTTCTCAGCAGGTCGAGCAGGCCATCGTGAAACGGATCAATGAGCTTGCGCAGAAGGTCGATCCTGTTGAGCGGATTGACCGGGTTGACCCGCTGCCTCCGACCAAGCCGATTCGCTCACTGGAAGTCAGGAGCCTGATGACCAAGACGTATCTGGAATCGACGCCGGACATCGAAGCCTTCCTGGGGCAGTTGCGCCGGGATCTGGAAGCAGCCGTGAACGCTGGAGAAAGGGTGCAAATCAAATGAACCGAACTGCCGTCAAGAACTTTGCCCAGTGGGGCCGCCGCCACCTGCATGACCTCGTGCGCGCCCGCCTCGCCAGTTTTGGCATCACTGAGAAGGGCATCGAGACGCCCCAGCGGATTCAGGGCGGTCTGATCGTTGGTGGACAGACGCTAACCCTCAGCACGACAGATATCGGTCAGTACGACGCGCTGCTGCATCATTATCAGGAGTTGGGGGGAACGGCGAAAGAGAAGTACGCCCTGCTGGTCGATGAAGTCGGGTACACCTGGTTTAACCGCCTCGCCGCGCTACGATTCATGGAAGTGCATGGCTACATCTCGCGGTCGTTGTCGAGCGAGACTCCTGGCAGCGCTGACCCTGATTTGTTACGGGACGCGCTGGCGCTGGCAACTGGTGGCGACCTGCCGAATGTGACGCCCGACCAGCTCAGCGACTGGCAGCGTCTCTACCAGCCGGGCGAGGTCTACCGCCGCCTGCTGGTGGCCCAGGCCGCCACCCTGGAAGTGCCGCTGCCCTTCCTGTTCGGGCGCGACAAGCCCTGGCTGGATCTGTTCTTGCCCGATAATCTGCTCAACAAAGACTCCATCGTGCGGCGGATGGTCAACGACATTCCTGAGGACGACTGGCAGGATATCGAGATCGTCGGCTGGCTCTATCAGTTCTACATTTCCGAGCGCAAGGCCGAGGTGTTCGAGCAGAAGGGCAAGTACACGCCGCGCGACATTCCCGCCGCCACGCAACTGTTCACGCCACACTGGATCGTACGCTACATGGTGGAGAATTCGCTGGGCCGGGTGTGGCTGGAAGCGCACCCGGAGAGCACGTTGCGCGAGCAGATGCCTTACTACTTAGAGTCGGAGAACCCGGCCCCGGCGTCTAACCCGGACCTCACCCCCGAAGACCTGAGTGTGATGGACCCGGCCTGCGGGAGCGGGCACATCCTGGTGTACGCCTTCGATTTGCTGGCGCACATTTACCGCGAGCGGGGCTACGCCGAGCGCGAGATTCCGGCCCTGATTCTGGAACACAACCTGCACGGCCTGGACATTGACGAACGCGCCGCGCAACTCGCCAGCTTCGCGGTGCTGATGAAGGCGCGCGACCTCAACAACCGCCTGTTCCGGCGTGAGATACCCGCGCTGAACATCGTGCAGGTCAAGCCGACGCGGGGGCTGAGGCTGCCGAATGCCAGCAGCAAGGACATGCTGGGCAACTACGCTGTGCTGAGCGGTGGCCTGACCGACGCGGACACCTTCAACCCGAACGACTGGCAGCCGCTGGTAAGCGCCTTTGAAGACGCCGACCACCTAGGCAGCCTGATCACGCCGCCCACCTTTAACGCGGGGCGGTTGCGGGCGCAACTGCACTGGCTGGAGACGTGTGGAGGGCTGGACATCGGGGCGCTGGGCGAGTTACGCCACTTGCTGCAACAGGCCGAACTGCTGACGAAGAAGTATGACGCCGTGGTGGCGAATCCACCATATATGGGAAGCGGGGAGCTAAATCCAGTTTTGAAAGAATTTATTGGAAGAAATTACATCTGCAATTCAGATATAGGTACAAGTTTTATTGAAAGATTGCTTGGCATATCAAAGGCATCTGGAGTCACTTCTGCTATAAATCAACAAGCGTGGATGTTTGGAAGTACATATTTTAAATATAGACAACATATTATTGTCAACACTGACATATTAAGCTTAATCCACCTTGGTGCTAGAGCTTTCCCTGAAATCGCTGGAGAGGTTGTGCAGTCTGCTGCTTATATAATCCGACCCACGTCTGAAAAAGACCCAATAGGCACATATGTACGTCTCGTTGGATTTAATACTGATGATAAATCTAAAGAGTTTTTCAACAAGGACAATTATTTTTCAGTCAGACAAAAATCATTTGAAAGAATAGAGGGAAGTCTGCTAGGCTACTGGCTCAGTGATAGTTATTTTAAGGCATTTGATAGAACTCAAAATTTATCTAAAATATCTCAGCCAAGGCAAGGTCTAGCTACAGCAAACAATGATAGATTCTTACGATTGTGGCAAGAGCCAAATTTGCAGCTCTCATCTATAAATCAATCCAGAAGCGCAAAAATATGGATTCCATTTAATAAGGGTGGGGCCTTCAGAAAATGGTACGGGAATCGCGACTATCTGATAAAATGGCAAAACAGTGGACAAGAGATTAAAAGCTTTAAACCGAAATCAGTCATAAGAAATGAATCATATTATTTTAGGGAATCGATGACATGGACAGACATCTCCTCTTATCCTGCTTTCAGATACTCTCCTGAGGGGACAATATTTGATGGTTCAGGACCATCAGCTTTTAGCGATTCAAAATCTAAATTGTTAATTTCTATATCTTTCTGCAATTCCATTGTTGCCGCTAAATTATTTGATTTGTTCGCTCCATCGTATCATTTTAGAGAAGGTCCTGTTGGAGTAATGCCCGTAATTTTGGGAAATCATTCGAGTGAGGTAGCTAATTCATGTGTCCAACTCTCCCGCACCGACTGGGACAACTTTGAAGCCTCTTGGGACTTTCAAATCCACCCACTATTGCGTTCCGGCGCGGCCACCCTTACGGACGCTTACGCCACCTGGCAGGCCCAGGCGGAGGCGGCCTTCCGCGAGTTGCAACGCCTGGAAGAAGAGAACAACCGCTACTGGATCGACGCCTACGGCCTGCAAGACGAGCTGACGCCCGAAGTGCCCGACAACCAGATCACCATTCGCCGTGCTGACCTGGGCCGTGACGCCAGGAGTCTGCTGTCGTATGCGGTGGGCTGCATGATGGGCCGCTATTCGCTCGACGAACCGGGCCTGATTCACGCGGGCCAGAGCTTTGACGCGGCGCGGCACACCAGGTTCCCGGCAGACGCCGATGGCATCTTGCCCGTGACCCAGGACGCCTACTTTGACGACGACGTGACCACCCACTTTGCCGAGTTCCTGCGGGTGGCGCTTGGGCCTCAACAGGTGGCGAAGAACATGGAGTGGGTGGCAACGGCGCTGAGCGGCCAGAAGGCGGGCGAATCAGCAGAGGCCCGCATCCGGCGTTACTTCACCACCGAATTCGTCTCCGACCACATCCAGACCTACAAGAAGCGCCCGATCTACTGGCTGTTTACTTCGGGCAAGAAGCGCGGCTTTGGGGCGCTGGTGTATCTGCACCGCTACGACGAGGGAACCCTCGCCCGGCTGCGGACGGACTACCTGTTGCCGCTCCAGCGCAAGCTCGACGCCGAACTGGAGCGGGCATGCGGCGATCTGGACGCGGCCAGCAGCACGCCGCTGAAGAAGGCAGCCGAGAAGCGTATCAAGGAGCTGGGCGAGCAAATCGTGGAACTGCGGGCCTACGACGAGAAGCTGCGCCACCTGGCTGACCAGCGCATCTCACTCGACCTAGACGACGGCGTGGCCTACAACTACTGGCGGGTGCGCGGGCTGGTCTACGAGGGCATCGACCTGAAGATGGCCGACCTTGAGAAGAAATCGCAGTGGAAGCGCGACCTGCTGGCCCAACAGAGTGGGCAGGTCCACGAAGCCCAGCCCTCATCGTGACGGCCAGCCCGACCTTGCGGCACCTGGCCCTCACCGAGCAACAGACCGTCCCCACTGATCTGACCGCTGAGGATCTGGCCTTCCTGCGCGGCCCTCACGGGTTTCCCAAGAAGGCGCTGAGGGTCAGCAATGACGGGAGCGGCTGGCACCTGCGGGCCGGGCCATACGTGGGCGTTTTCCAGTTACCAAGCATGACTGTACAGGTGCGGCCCAAAGGGGGCGTCTCGGCGCGCACGCTGCTCTACATGCTGCTCCGAGCTTCGCAGGTTAAGCAGCTGCCCCTCCCAGCTGCGCCGCTGCAACTGGCCGAGACGGATCTTCAGGAGGAACTGGCCCGTATCTTCCTTCAGGCTCTCAGCGCTCAGCTCGAACGCGGCGTCCTGCGGCAGTACCGGCTGGTGCAGGACAATGTTCAGGCGATGCGCGGACGGCTACGGGTGGCAGCCTACATCCGGCGCACCGACCCGGCGCGGCTGCCCGTCGAGTACAGCGACCTGACGGCCGATCACGCGGTCAACCGGATGTTCCTGCTGACCCTCACGCGCCTGGCGCGGTGGGTGCGGGTCCCAGCGAACATCCGGCAGGTGGCCCGGCTGCGCGGCTGGTTGCAGGACGCGGGCGTCACACCATTGCGTGAACGTCCTCGGCGTGGACCGGCCTTCGCCCTCAACCGCCTGAGCCGCCGCTACCAGGAAGCGTTGGACCTTGCCTGGCTGCTGCTCGAAGGTCTGGGGGCACTGCAAGATGCAGGGTCTCGCTGGGGAGAGGCATTCACTTTCAACATGGACCGTCTGTACGAGAAATTTTTGGAGCGGGTCATCTGTGAGGACATCCTCAGCGGAAGCGGCTATTGCCCACAGCCGCAAACACTCAAGCCAGACAGCAAATACCTCTTTCAAAACAATGTCCAGAAACTCAAGCCAGATCTCACCATCTTTCGGGAAACCGACGCGCACCTGATCGTTGACTTTAAGAACAAATCTTTCGGCCGAAAGCCTCCAGAAGAGCAGGATCTCTACCAGATGTACAGTTACGCCCGCCACCTGAGCTGCCCCCAGGTGCTGCTGCTCTACCCCGGCACAGGGCAGATGCAGCAGACCCTCACCACCACGAACGCACCGCCTTTATCGATCACGGCGGCCACAGTCGACCTCACGCGGGAACTGCCGGAGCATCTCGACCAACTCAGGGCAGAGCTTCGCGCCCTGCTCCAGAAAGGACTAACGGTATGATGCCATCGCAAAAAATGGTGAGTGAGCGCCTGCAAACCTGGGCCCAGAATAATCCCACCTCCATCACTCCTGAACGCCTGGCCATCCGGGAGGACTTTCTGGAAAGGTTCCCGCTCGAACGACTCCCGCAGCTGACGTTAGACGAGTACGTCATTGGGCATGGAGATCAGGACAACTTCTGTTACTGGCTGGAACGGCGCACGGGTGAACTCGGCAGCATTTTCGGCGGCGCGGCCAAGAAGTTCGGCGTCTACTGGAGTGAAGAAAAGAGCGATTACCGCTTCAGTGCCATGTTCAGCAGTCCGGAAGATGCCAAACAGCGGATCTTGAACGGCATCGTGCAGGGCGCGGCCGCTCTCAGGCACGGCAACATTCGGGAGATGGACCAGGCGACCGCGCAGGCGATGGGCGAAGACCGCTACACTATGCGCCTGAAGCCACTCTCGCTCTACTTTCCTGAGCAGCTGCTGCCCATCTTCAATCCCGAGCACCTCAAGCACTTTCTGCGGACGCTGGGCGAGGAGCCGAGCGGTGATCAGGGAGCACTCAACGTGCAACTCTTGAGTGCTCTGCGTCTCCTCCCAGGGATCGAAAGGTACGACACCCAGGGCATGATGCGGTTTCTGTACAGCGAATTTCCACCGCCCGCCGTTCAGCGGCAAGTCTGGAAGATCGCGCTGGGCGAGCAGTCCAGGTACCTCCGCGAAGCCTTGGAGCAAGGCGTCATTCTGGTCGGCTCCTCATTGGCAGACCTCAGCGCCTATGAGCCGGCGCAGATGGCAACGGCGCTGGAAGCGGCCGGTCAGAGTGGAGGTTTTGACGACACTGCCACCGCCTTCGCTCACCGGATGCAGGCGGGAGACGTCGTGGTGGTCAACCGCGGGATGAGTGAGATCCTGGCCATCGGAGTCATCGAGGGGCCTTACCTGGCTCCCGCCAGTGAGGGCAATCCCCTGACACTGGCGGTGCTGGGTGACCGCTTTCCTTTCTGGGCCCATGCCCGCCAGGTTCGCTGGCTGCTCCGCACTCCTCTAGCCTTGCCGGCTGGGCTCAGGAAGCTGGCCCAGAAGACCATCACGAGGCTGCCGGACACGTCATTGACGGCCATCCTGAAAGGGTACGCCTCTCAAAATCCAACAGCCGAAACGCTGGCGGCCCTCAAGGAGCTGGGCATGAATTCAATCTCACCAGTGACTCCTGTCATCCCTCAAGACATCGCCGAGCTGCTGGAAATTGCCGAGTCGACGCGCAACATCATCCTGTATGGACCTCCCGGCACCGGCAAGACCTTCACGGCCCGCCGTTTTGCCGAAGCTTTGTTGCGCAGTCAGGTCGGCGAGTCGGTGACGCGGCCAAGCTCTCAGGCCAACACCTGGTGGCAAGCGGCTGCGCTCGCACTGACGGAACTTGGCAGCGCCAAAATCCGGGAGATTGAGGCCCATCCCGCCGTCAAAAGCCTCCTGACTGGCAAAAACAACTCGAATGTTTATCAGACCCTCTGGCAGCAGCTGATGGCGTACAGCCAACCAGATGAAGCCACTGACGCCGCACCTACAGCAGGTCCGTATTACTTCACACGAACCGATTCAGCCCAGTGGAGCCTGACGGCTGAAGGCGAAAGAGCCACAGCGCAGCTGAGAGACACCATGACAGGGGTCGATGAGGACGTCGCTGATCCACTGGGGCGCTTTCTTCAGCTGGTGACTTTCCACCCGGCCTTTACCTATGAGGAGTTTATCGAGGGCCTGCGGCCGACGGCGGATGGGCGGGGGCTGATTGTCCGGGACGGCGTATTCAAGCGCGTCTGCACTGCGGCCCGGAAGGATCCGGAAAACCGTTATGTCATCATCATCGATGAGATCAACCGCGCAGATACGGCGAAAACCTTCGGTGAACTGATCACCTTGATCGAGGATGACAAGCGGGCCCAACCCGGCGAGGTGGTCCGCTATGAGGCGCAGCTGCCGTACTCGGACCCGCCTTTCAACCGCTTCAGCGTCCCGGAGAATGTCTTTCTGATCGGCACCATGAACACGGCCGACCGTTCTGTCGCGCTGATGGACCTCGCGCTGAGGCGGCGCTTCACTTTCGTGGAAGTCCCACCTATCACCACCCACCTCGGCACGGTGGAGGGCCTCCCGCTCGGCAAGCTGCTGCACGCCCTCAACGTCCGGCTGACCGCGGCCCTCGACCGTGACCATGCCATTGGCCACGCTTACCTGATCGCCGAGCAGGACGCGCTGACGGCCCGCGCCTTGCGGTTTCGCTGGCGACACAAGATCCTGCCCCTGCTGCAGGAGTACTTCTACGCGGACGAAGAGCGCCTGCGTGAGCTGCTCGGCGAGGTGCTCTACCGCGACGCCACCCAAGCTGCTCGCCTGGCCGATCAGGACTTTATTCCGGCCTTGAAGACCTTCGCGGAGGTTCCATGAACATCAATGATCAGGCCTTACAGGACGTGATCGGCAGCGTCGAAGCCAGCGAAGAAGGGGAACTGATTGTCTCCACTGAAGAATTCTGGACCCACTTCGGAATCCAGAACCTGATGGCTGAGGCGCAGCAGACCCTCACCGAGCTGTTCGCCGCTCAGGGCCTCGACATTTCCTTCGAAGTGGTGGTGAGCTTGCCGCTCGAGACGCTGCCCCAGCATCTGGACTTCGAAGTGCCGCCCGCTCCGGCAGCGCTGGATTTAACGGCCCAGAGCATACGCGCCCTGAGCATCCAGCAACCTTGGGTGGAGCACATCCTGTCGGGGGAGAAGAACATCGAGTACCGCTCGTACCGCCTCAAGGAAATGGGACCGCTGCTGCTCCACGCCTCCGGGACGGTGAAGCCGGAGAACTTCGGGGAGGGCGACCTCAACCCGGACGAGCTGCCGTACCGCGCGCTTGTGGGCCTCGTGGATGTGGTGGCGGTCCACCCGGTGGAAGGCGAGGACAAACTCTACGCCTGGTCCCTGGCGCATCCACGCCGGTTTGAAGCGCCTTTGCCTTTCAGCGGCGCGGCCGGAATCTTCCGCGTGCCGCTCACGCAGGTGCAGGCGCTGATTGCCGGGGCCAGCCCGCTGCCCCCTTCCTCATGAATATCGAGCGCATTCAGCACAGCCTCCAGAACCTCCTGAAGGACGACCGCCGCTGGGCGCACCAGGGCCGCCGCCTGGTGTTCTGGTACGATCCAGCCGGTGAATTCAGCGACATCGTCAGCGATCTGCGCCTGCCGGAAGCGCAGGTGCTGGTGCAGGGCCAGGCACCGTTCGCACTCAAGCAGCGCCTGCTCCTGAGCGAACCGGACGTGGACTTCGTGCTGTACGCGCCTTTCGCGGAGCCGCCTCCGGCTGAGAACTGGCTGCTCGACCTGCAATTCACGGGTGTGCCGTTCAGTGCTGACCGGGCCGCGCTGATCTTCACTGATCTGGGGTTCCTGCACCGCCCCCTCGAACAGCTGGTTCGCGCTCACCTGAAGTTCTTTGAGAGCAAGAAACGCCTCGCGGACCTGCAAGCGCTGTCCTTGCCGCCCGAGGCGGATGAACGGACGCTGGCCACCGGACTGCTGGCCGTCCTGGCCGGCGTGCGCGTCGCGGACGGTGCCCTGATCGTGCGCCGGGTGCTCTCAGCCGGGCTCGAGGAGGGTGACAACCTCCTCTGGAAAGACGTCCTCCGCTTCGGGACCGCGCCGCTCTTCTGGACGCTGGTTCAGGCCGCCACCGGCTACACTGCCCGGGAGCCCACCCTGCGGCAGCTGTTCCTGACGCTGCTGCTGGCGCACCTGCAACGCACCCTGCGCGGCCACTTCCCCACTGCCCTCCAGGCCCACCTGCTGCCCAACGGCACCCGCGCTTACGCCCTGCTCGACGCCTGGCTGCGTGACCGGGACGACGCCGCCCGGCTCGAAGAGCTGACCCGGGCGGTGCAGGGTGACCTGGGAATCGAGGAGTGGGCCTCAAGCCGGCCCCTGGAGGAATACCAGGAAGCCGATACCTTTCCTGCGCTGGAGCACGCCGCTCTGCGCAGTCTGGTGCAGGCCCTGAGTGCCGACACCACGAACCTGGCGCAGGTTCAGGCCGTGGCGCAGTCCCGGCAGACCCTGCATTACGCCAGGCCTTACGCCGCGCAGTACCAGGCGGTCCTGGCCGCCGCGCAGCTGCTGACCTTGCAACGTTCCTTCACCGGCACGTTCCGGATGCCGGCACCGGCCCTGCTGGAGCGCTACACCAGCGACCTGTTTCTCTTCGACCGGCTCTACCGCACCTTCGTGGCGGCCACCGACCGGGCCGAGGGGGACTTGCTGACGCCCCTCAAGCAAGCGGTGGAGCACCTGTACGTCCGGTGGTACCTCGACAGCCTCGGCGAGGCCTGGAGTGACGTCTTCGATGAGACCCTCCCCTCTCAGCTGCCTCCCACCCGCCGGCAGTGGAACTTCTTCGACTGGCAGGTGCGGCCGCTGCTGGACAGGAGTGAGCGCGACCGGGTGGTGGTGATTATCAGCGACGCGCTGCGCTACGAAGTGGCCACCGAGCTGCGGGAACGTCTCACCAACGAGCTGCGCGGCGAGTCGGGCCTGACCAGCATGCTCAGTGCGCTGCCCAGCCAGACGCGCTGGGGCATGAGCGCCCTGCTGCCCGGCGAACCGCTGACCTGGGACACCAAAGCAGAGCGGGTGCTGCGCGGCGACCAACCCACCGCCGGCACCGACACCCGCGCCCAACGGCTGCGGGAAGCGGGCTACCCGTCCAAGACCCTCAAGCTCGACGAGGTCCTGGCGCTCAGCGTCGACGAGGGCCGCGCTGCCATCGACGGTGCCCGGGTCGTGTACGTCTACCACGACGCCATCGACGCCCGCGGCGACAAGCTCGCCAGCGAACGGGACGTGTTCAGCGCCTGCAGCGAAGCGGTCGATGAATTGACCCGCGGCGTGAAGCGCTTCGCGCATAGCCTCAACTCCTCCACCATCCTGATCACCAGCGACCACGGGTTTCTCTACCAACGCGCCCAGATCCAGGAGGCCGACAAGCTCAATGTTCCGGCGCACGGTGCGGAGGTGAGCGTGGAACGCCGCGCCATAATCGGTCCTGACCTCCCCGAAACGCCCGGCACCGTGCGGGTGAACTTGGAGCGCTACCAGACGATGCAGGTGCCCATGACGGCCCTCTTCCCGCGCGGGAGCGTGCGCTTCCGGACCAGCGGCGGCGGCGCGCAGTACGTTCACGGCGGCGCGAGTTTGCAGGAGATGGTCGTGCCGGTCCTCACTTACCGCCACAAACGTCCCGGAGCCGGCGTGGAGGAAGCCAGTCGCAAGGTGGGCGTGCAGATCGTCGCCCGGTCCCGCAAAGTCACCAACAACATTTTCGTGGTGCAGCTCTTGCAGACTGAAGCGGCCGCAGAGCGCGTCCGGGCCCGCAGCGTGGACGTGCGAATGATCGACCCGGTCAGCGGCCGCGCCGTCACGAACGTGCGGCGCGTCATCCTGGCCAGCACCAGCGTTCATCCCGGCGACCGGGAGCAGGCGGTGCAGCTCTCGGTGACGCTCAATCAACCCGACCCCACTGTGGGGTACCTGCTGACGGTCACGGATGCAGAAGACCAGGTGGAACTCGCCCGTGAAGCCTGGACGATCTCCATCGCCTTCAAGGATGATTTCGGAGAGTTCTGATGCCCCCTGAACTGGACCTCAACGCCAAACTCAACGCGACTTACCCCGGGAAAGTCGTTCGCAAAGACCTCACCAGCCGCATCAAAGAGGGAGCCAACGTTCCCATCTACGTCCTGGAGTACTTGCTGGGCATGTACTGCGCCACCAACGACGAAGCCACCATCGAAGAGGGCGTGGGCCGGGTCAAGAAGATCCTGGCAGAGAATTACGTGCGGCCCGACGAGGCCGAGAAGACCAAAAGCAAAATTCGCGAACTCGGCCGCTACACCATCATTGACCGCGTCACGGCCAAGCTCAACGAGAAAGCGGACCGGTACGAAGTTGAGTTGATGAGTCTGGGCGTCAATGGTGTGGAAGTTGATTCCGGGGTGATCGGGAAGAACGAGAAACTCCTTGGGGGCGGAATCTGGTGCATTCTGCAGCTCGAGTACGACGCCAGTCATAAACCCAGCCCCTTTATCCTGGCGAGCCTGAAGCCCATCCAGATGCCCGCCACCGACATGGACGAACTCCGCGCTGGCCGGGCGGCCTTCACCCGCGCGGAATGGACGGACGTGCTGGTGCGCTCTGCGGGCCTGGAACCTACGGCCTTCACCGACGACGTGAAATGGCATCTGCTGGCCCGGATGGTGCCGCTGATTGAGAACAACTACAACTGCGTCGAGCTCGGGCCACGCTCCACCGGCAAAAGCCACGTCTATAAGGAAATCAGTCCCAACAGCATTCTGATCAGCGGCGGGCAGACCACCGTCGCCAACCTCTTCTACAACATGGCCCGGCGTCAGGTGGGCCTGGTGGGCTTGTGGGACGTCGTGGCGTTCGATGAGGTGGCCGGTATCGCCTTCAAGGACAACGACGGCATCCAGATCATGAAGGACTACATGAACAGCGGCTCCTTCGCGCGTGGAAAAGCCGAAATCACGGCAACGGCCAGCATGGTCTTCGTCGGGAACATCAACCAGAGTGTCGAGAGCCTGGTGAAAACCTCGCATCTGCTCTCGCCCTTTCCAGCGGCGATGGTCGACACAGCGTTCTTTGACCGCATGCACGCCTACATCCCTGGTTGGGAGATTCCCAAGTTCCGGCCCAGCAGTTTCACCACCCAGTACGGCTTCATCGTGGATTACCTGGCCGAGTGGGTGCGCGAGCTGCGCAAGGTGTCGTTCGCGGACGCTATCGACGCGCACTTCCTGCTCGGCAGCACCCTCAACCAGCGTGATGTGCGGGCCGTGCGCAAAACCACGTCCGGACTTCTGAAGCTGCTTCACCCGGACGGTCAGTACACCAAAACCGACGTCCAGGACGCCCTGACGTACGCCCTGCGGGTCCGGCGGCGCGTGAAAGAACAGCTCAAGAAGATCGGTGGGATGGAATTCTACGACGTGCACTTCAGTTTCATCGACCTGACCACACTGGAAGAGCATTTCGTGACGCTGCCGGAGCAGTCCAGCGGCGCGCTGATTCCAGACGGACCCCTCAGCGCGGGTCACGCCTACGCCGTCAGTCCGGGAGACAGCGGCATGCTGGGCGTGTACCGCCTGGAACTGCAGGCCACGCCCGGCAACGGCAAGCTGATCCGGACGGGAGCGGCTGCGGCTGGTGGCGCGCGCGACGCCGTCAACGTCGCCTACAACTACTTCAAAGCCAACTCCAGCCGGGTCAGCGGCAGCATCCACCCGGACGGTTCGGACTTTCTGCTGCACCTCACGGACGTTCAGGGCGTGGGCTTGCCGCAGCACATCAGCCTGGCGCTGCTGACGTCCCTGTGCTCCGCCGCTCTCGGACGGCCGCTGCAGTCCCAGCTGGTGCTGCTTGGGAACATGACCCTCGGCGGCACGGTCAGCCCCGTCGAGAACCTGGCGGCCAGCTTGCAAGTCGCGCTGGATGCCGGAGCCCGGCGGGTGCTGCTGCCGATGAGCAGCGCCGCAGACCTGGCCACCGTGCCCCCAGAACTGTTCTCGAAATTCCAGGTGGCGTTTTACAGCGACCCGGTGGACGCGGTGTTCAAAGCGCTGGGCGTTCAATGAACCTTCCAGGACAAAGTCAGGTTGGCCGGGTGACCGAACCGGCCCTCCCATGCCCGCCCAGCACCAGCAAGCGCACGTCGCCTTCTCTCTCACCCACCCTGTGGAGCCCTGCTGATGGAACTTGACACCAAAACCAAACGCCTGCGCGCCATTCTGGAACTCCTTGAAAACGCCGAGTGCTCCACAGGAGAGCTGCTCCGCCGGCTGAACCTCGATCCGGTCAAACGCCGTTCCGTGCAGCGTGACCTGGCCGACCTGATGGCCAGCGGAGACATTGAAGTCACGTCTCAAGGACATTACCGCTCCTGCCGGCGTCGCCGGGAGTTGAATCCTGTCCAGGCGCTGGCGGTGTACTCGGCCGCCCGGATGCTCTTCCACCACGCGGCAGAGTACAACGAGCATTATCTGGCGGCCCTTGAAAAGCTCGCTCAGGACCTCCCGGAACGCGCCCGCCGGGTGGCGCTGATGGCCAATGAAGTGTACAAATTACGTCGCAATGGCAGCGGCTCGCTGATCTTCGAAGTCGCCGCTCAAGCCTGGCTGGACGGCCGGGTCCTGAGCTGCACTTACCACTCCCCACGTCAGGCCACCAAAGCGGAGCTCGAAATCTATTTCATTGAAGTCAACGCCCGCAACCGCGAAGCGTACGCGATCGGCATCAACCGCCTGAGAGACGATCCCCAACCGTACGTGTACCGACTGTCGCGTATCAAGCAGCCGACGTTGATGTCGAGAACGTATGCCATTCCAGAAGACTTCCACCCGTTGCGCTTTTTGTCCAACGCCTGGGGCATCATGCCCGGCAATCCCATCCGGGTCGAGTTGTTCTTCAGCCCCACCGTCAAAGACCGCGTCGCTGAGGAGTACTTCGGCTCAGTCCTCGAACCCACGGTGGTGCTGCACACCGGGCACACGCGGGTGGTGCTGGGTGTCGGCAGCTGGCTGGAACTCGTACCGTGGATTCTGGGCTGGGGCGCAGAAGTCGAGGTGGTTTCACCTCCGCAGCTGCGCGCACAGGTCGCGTCAGCGTTGCAGCGGGCCGCCTCGCTGTACAGCCCGTAACAGTGATGTTGCCTCAGTGGTCGTCCGTTGGGTCTGGCAGAGCCGACCAAAACCACGCTGTTGTGCGAGCATCCAGGTGAACCACCTCAGGCATAAACACCGGCTCTGGAAGCCTCTCCAAATCCAGTCAACGGGCTATCACTGAACAAGCTCAGCCCAGCTGAACCAGCCGGGCTAAGTTATACCGAGATTTTCAGATCGACTGGCACCACAAATGAACATCCTCAGGGGCATTATTGATCTCGGTACGGGTTCGCCTTATTGCTCCCAGATTTGTCCCGGAATTCCACGGCTGGGACACGTTCGGCTTCGTGGAGACCGATGCAAAGCTACGCCGTTATCAATAATGGTGCTCCGTTGACTGTTCAAGAGATCGCGTGCTACACGCAGTTCTCGTTAACATAGATGATTGCCTTCGCTGGCGTGCTGCACAGCGTTCCACACCGGAGTCAATGGAGTACCAATAATGGCTCAACCGCCGCCCAGGCCATCGTCGGCGTTGGGGTCGTCGGCCTCGGGCCAGCGCAGACCCTCACCGTCCGCCGGGTACTTCTCCGCCGCGTCGGCATACCATCGGTACATGGCTTCCAGGACTGGCGAGGTCTCCCCATTCTCGATGTACCGCACCGTATGGGGGCTGAGCAGGTGGTCGGTGATGTACCCCAGTGCCCGGCTGCGTTCCTTGGACGTGTTGAAGCCCAGGTGACGTATAGCGATACGGAACTGCGCTGGGTCGCCCTGGAGGCCATCGCCAGGTCGTGCAGGGTTGGCACCTTATCGCTGCCCACCGCGCGGTTGGTGTGCTCCAGGTGGCGCAGCAGCGTAGAGATGAGGTGCCCGGCCACAGCGGATTCGTAGCGGCCCGACATGACGGCCCTGCGCATCCCGCTGATGATGTTCTCGTGGTTGCCCCAGGCAGCATGGCGGTAGAAATTCAGGTCATTGCCGTACGACGTCATGCCGCCCTCAGCGGGGTCTCGCGGTCACGGGTCCAGCGTGAGGGTGCTGGCAGCTGTAGCGTCGGCGGCGTGGAGTGCAAAGTGACCTGGTAGGACCAGTGTCTGGGCCCAATCTGCACCCGAAAGGGTTCTCTCACCCGGCACCCTTCCCCCTCGTTACCCACTGGGCTGGACTGGGCAACCTGAGTGCTGCCGTCGATTGCACCTCCCACTTCTGCTGGCGAGACAGAGCGTACTCGTAAGGTGCTGCCCGACGCCAATTCGGTCAGCGGGGTTAGGGCGCTCGGTACTCCCCAGCCCTGCTCGGCATTGTCTTGACCGACCACCGCTACGCTTGCCACTAGGTACTCGAGCTTGGTGATCTGCTTCTCGAATGCGGCCAATTGCTGCTGGGCTTTGGCCCTACCGAGGTTCTCGGCTGCCTTAGCTTGGAGGTGATCACGCACGTACTCGCGCGCTGCACCTCTGCGGACACACTGGCGTTTGAACTGCTCTTGATGGCGTTGGTCGCCGTCCTGAACCAGTTGTGGAGATAACGCAGATGACTTCATGGATACTCCGAGCCTACAGGTTGCGTAGACCGCTTGGCAACATCCGAATCGCCACCCACCAGCACCACTCGGTGGGTCGTTTCTAGACTATATCCAGTCCTTGTCCATTCAGCTTCCGCTGTAGATGCGCCGGTGATGCTCTGATCTTTGGCTGCGGCGTCGCTAGGTTCCGTCAGAGCCTTTGGGCGAAAGGTCAACCACAGGTTCATTCCGGCGATCCCCGGAGACGGGCGACCGTGCCGGCCGCTTTGAACCAGCTCAGAAAGATCTGCAGCCGCTGGCCGTTACTGCTCGTCTGACGCTCGACGTCATCGACGTTCCGTTGCAGAATACCCAGTCTGGCCTCAATCGGCTCCAAGAGGTTTGGCATGCTGGAACGCACTTCATTCAGGATGCGGCTATGCTCTTCGAGGCCAGTGTTGAGCAGCTGGTCATGCTCGACCAAGCGCGCCTCCGTTTCCTGCGCTGTCCGGTGGCTGGTCTCGGCCTTAACCAGCCACTCTGTATTCAGACGGTCCAGCCCACTCTTCAGGGCCGATACCAGTTCTGTCCTCAGCAGTTCCGAGCGTGCTTCTTCGGTGGCCAGACGGGTCACCAGCCCTGCGTTGTCACTCCGCAAAACGGCCAGTTCGCCGCGAAGCTCGTCAAGCGCGGCCTGGGTGGAGATCATACCCTGTTCAAGGTGCATTTGAGTGACCTGAAGAGGCGCTGTACGCGTCTCGATGAGTGCGGCGGTTTCGGTTGGCAGAGCCGATACCCGTCTTTCTATCTGCGCCCCGTGCTCCTGCTGTACCAGGATCACATGCCGTTGCCCATCTAACGTTTCCCGCAACTCGGCCAGGAGAGGCAGGGTTTCTTCCAGCTGTCCCATGACCTGCTGGACGTTGCCAGAAATCTCTTCCTGCTGTGTCTGATGGACACCCTGTAGGCTCTGAACCGCGTCCAGGTCAGCTCGCCAGCTGTTGATCAACGATGACAGGTCCTGACGATGGGTCATTTCGACTCTCATCCGGGACTCGAGTTCCTGGACGGCCTTCAGCCGGTTTGCGGCTTCCTCGCGGAATGTGTGTTCGACCGTTTCCTGCCAAGCCGCCGGATACGCTCCAGTCTGCACCTCAAGGCGGCTGAGTTCCTCCGTCAGGTGTTCGCCCTGCTGGTCGAGGACCTTTCGGGCCTGCTCCTGCCAGAGCAGCTGCTGACTGAAGCGAGCACTGGATTCGGCCAGCAGCACCTGGAGATCCTGAAGATGGATCCGGAGTTCCCGAATCCCCTGCCTGGCTTCCATCAGCATCCCGGCCTCGCTCAGCTGACTGAGGTCTTCGATGACCCGGTGCAGGTGAGTGTCGAGAGCGGCGCGGGCCTCTCCAGCTTCTTGCTGGAGTGCCTGGCGCTGTTGAACCGCCTGGGCGTTCAAGGACGCCCGAAGGTCCACTTCACGGCGGCCGAGGTCATTCAGGCGCTCAGCCACTTCGGGGGCGTGGTTAGCGAGACTGGCGAGCAGATCCGCTGCACTTTCGAGGCGCTGTGTGAGGCCGGACAGCCGGGCTCGCTCTTGGTCGAGCCAGGTGTCGTCCAGATAGGTGAGGGTTGTCATGTCAGGACTCCAGGGATTGAAGAGGAGAAGGAAGAGCCGTCAGTAGATCCACCGCCAGTACGGTCAGTTCCGTCAGTCCCCAGACAAGGGCCAGCCGCTGGGCCTGGACCTGATCCAGGCCGGCCAGATTTGCCAGGGCAACCGGTCGCCCCTGGGGGTCATCAAATGGACCGTTGACGGCGGTGTACAGGGCGACTGCCAGTCCAGGCTGCCAGTAATCGAGTCCCAGCAGATACGGATGAAGCTGGTCGGCCGACTGCCCTGCCCGGCGCAGGACCCGTACGGCCCGGTACGCGATCTGCTGGGCAGTGACCGCGTTACCCGTCACCGCATGGAAAGCCGCGTTCAGGAAGAGCAGGGCCGGGTCGTTGGGTCGCTGTTCGAGCAGGTAGTCTGAACGTCCCAGAAACGACGCAGTCACCCGCGCCTCGATACAGGCCCGCAGGAAGTCTGCAGCTGACTTGAGATCGAAGGTCTCCAGTAGGGTCTCGAAGGTCAGTCCCAGTTCCTGCTCCCGGTTGAGGATGACTGGCGTGAAAGCCCGGTCAACAGTGAAGTTCAAGTCCGGCTGGCAAGTGTCGCAAAACCCGCAGCGGTAATCCTCCTTGAGGGGCGTGATTTCGAAACTGCGGCGCAGGTGAACCCGGCGGCACTGGCCGCGCGGCAGGGCGGCGAACCGGTAGAGGTTCATCAGGCCGAATAGGCGCATGGACCGCACCGTGGAATAAAGCGTGTCGATCAACACCCGTCCGGCCAGGTCGGCATACTCACGCCGGGTCAGCTGGGGACGATCACGCAGCGCCTGCACTGCGGACCGGGTGCCGATCGGTGCGCCGCTGACCTGCTCGTAGCTGGCAAGCTCCTCATCCAGCCGGTTGAGTGACACGCCCGCCTGCCAGTCCAGATTCTGGTCGACCCGGTACTGGCGTTCCGTTTTCGCATATGACTTCACCAGCGACAGGGTGGCCAGCCGGGACAGGGCGCTCTGGGTTGGGGATCCGTACGTATCCGGATCCGGGAAGCTGGTGGACGAAGTCTCGCCGAACCGGTCGAACACCTGCATCAGGGTGGTGTGGTCAACGTCGGCGGAAGGGAAATTCAGGGCAATGAACGAGGCCTGCATACCGACGTCGCACAGCTCGGTCAGGCCATATTCGCATTTGAACTCCGTGTAGCCTCCTGCATTTTTTCTCAGGCACGGCAGCGGGATCACGTCATTCGCTCCGAGTGACGTCAGTCGGCCGGAGCTCAAGTACGTGTGGTCGCAGCGTGGATCCGGCAGGACCGTGACCATGGCCACGTGGGCATGTTCACCGTTGCGGCCGGCCCGACCCGCTTCCTGGTAATAGGCTTCGAGGCTGCCGGACATCACGTAGTGGGTCACGAGACGGATATTGGTCTTGTCGACGCCCATTCCGAAAGCTTTCGTCGAGACGAGCACCGGGAGGGCACTGCTCATGAAGCCGTCCTGGGTCTCAAGTAAGGCAGCGTCCCACGCCTCAGCCGGTAACCGGTTGATCTCAGCCTTGACGAAACGGTGGTGGCAGCTGTTGCAGCGGTACTGACTGAAATGACGGTAGAAGTTGTGGCTTCCGCACCCTGGACAGCTGCCTGGAGCCGTTCCACCGTACATACCGACCTGCGCTTCTGTCAGTACTTGCCGTTGCAAATGCTCAGCCACAACCGAGGTGCTCCCCCCGTAGAGGGCGGGTTCCCGGTTGTCGGCATAGGGCGTGAAAACGACCGCTCCGTTTTCGAAATGATGATCTTCGTCCAGCCGGTCAAAGACACCAGGGCCGAACAGTTTGGGGGCAACCTCATTGAAGACCCGGTCAAGCGTATTCAGGCGCTCCTGCCGGCCGAGATGGCCATCAGCGGCATGCACGCTGAAACTCAGCTCCGGGCGGTCGCTTGAGCGGGTCTGGATCACACTGTCGACCGGAATGCCCAGGGACCTCTGAATATCGTGACGCACCACGGGCGACGCGGTCGCCGTCAGGGCGAGGATGGGAACCGGATGTTGGGTGTCCGCCTGAAGACGGTGACGCATATTGCGCACATGCATGTACGCCGGGCGGAAATCATGACCCCACTCGCTGACGCAGTGCGCTTCATCCACCGCGACCAGGGAGATCCGGTGACGGGAGATCAGCGTTGCGACCGTCTGCTTGAACGTGACCGTATCGAACCGTTCAGGAGCGCAGTAAAACAACCTGTAGCGGCCCAACGCAAACTTTTCCAACGTCAGGCGTGACTTGGCCGCGGCACCAGTCACGGACCCGGCCCCGACGATGCCGCCTTCCCGCAGGTGGCTGATCTGGTCTTTGATCAGGGCAGTCAGGGGACTAACGATCAACGCCACGCCCGGCTGGATGAGGCCCAGCAACTGGTAGATCACGCTCTTGCCGAACCCGGTCGGCAGCAAGACGAGCATAGACTCGCCGGCCAGCACCCGCTGAATGGCAGCGAACTGCTCATCCCTGAGCCTGGGGTAGGCGAAGAAGCGGGCGAAGAAGAAATCGAGTTCCGCCCGGTCCGCAGTTGTTACCTGATACTCCTGGAAAGGCAGGTCGAGGCTGCGCTGGAGCCGGAGGGCCGCGCCGTAAGCGTCCTCCCGACTCCAGTGAACGCCTTGTTCTGCGGCCGTCAGGTCATCGATGTTGCCGATGGCCACGTCCGTCTGTCGCAGAGGCCCAAAGCTCAAAGGGAAGAGCGGTTGCCGGGCTGATAAACCGTCCGGATGACCGAGGTAGGCGCGCAGGGCCGTCTGCACACGTTCTGACGTCGGGCCGTCGACCGAGACCTGGGGAAGCGTCCAGTCCAGGTTGTACAAGCGGCGGGTGGCTTCCAGCAGCTCGAGCGTGTCCCACAGGGCCAGCAGCGGAAGCGGATCGTCTTCGGTCAACCGGATCTGCAGTCTCGGCTGTCCAGCCGTCACTGCGTCCTGTAGGCGACCGAGCCAGGCCATGCTCCACAGCCGCAGTTGCAGCGGGGCCACCGTCAGCCAGTGTTCCCAGGGCTCAGCTGGCGGTCTGAGGGCGTCGCCGCCCTGCTTGACCTGACGCTGCAGGTGCCGGAGTGCCTGCCGGGTGAACAGGTCTTCCGGACGAACAGCGAGCACCCGGCCGTTCAGCATCCACCTCAGCGGGTCGGCCAGGAGCTGAACGAGTCCAGCCGGCCCGGGCAGCACACGTTCCAGCAGTGCCAGCGTAAGACGCTGCAGGGTGACGCGGGCGTTTGGATCCATCGGGTGCAATTCACCGAAGACCTCAACTTGCTCCGGCGACCAGAACGCCAGCCGCTCGGTCAGGCCTTTGGGCAGCGTGTCCATCACCATGTCCCCGTGCTGTTCCCGGGACGTGATCAGACCGTCGTGCGTCGCCAGTGACACCAGAGCGCTCCGCAGGTGGGTGGAGACGCCCACCCAGGGCCGGTCTGGTGGCCAGCCCTTGGGCTCCCAGCCGACCTTGTAGGCGAAGACCGCCATTTCCCGGGTCACGTGCGGTCCCGGCCAGCCGTGAGCGTCTGGGCCACGGCCAGACACTGAACCTCGGCACCAGCCTGGCCCAGTACCCGGCGCGCTTCGAGCAGGGTCGCTCCACTCGTCACGATGTCGTCAACGATCAGCACCGGCCGTCCGGAGAATGGCCCGAGGTCCGGTACGGCCAGGCACCCGGTCACGTTCATCAGTCGGCCCTCGACCGAACCCGCCTGTTTTTGCTGTCGGCGTGGTGCCTGCAGCCACGTCAGGGCCAGCGTTGACAGACCCGCTGCGGCCAGCCGCTTGGACAGAAGCGCCAGGCCAGGACCGAGGAGGCCACCGTTGCGGCTGCTCGGAACGAAGGCGATCACGTGCTGGGGAAACTGCTGGGTGATCAGCCCGGCGATCTCATCGGCCTGGGTACCGTTGTCCTTGAAGCTCAGGGCCTGCTGACTGGCCATCCTCAAGCGGTTGTGGCGCGCTGCCAGTCGGGCCGGCGCGTAGCGCCCGAAGATGTGCACCTCCAGGCGCTCTCCACGGAGCTCCCGGAGTACGGTGGGCAGCCGCTCAGAGAGACGGTCAGACTTCCCCACCTGCTCGAGGGGCCAGGCGTGAAGGTGGGGCCGCGCGAGCGCAGCGAGCAGGTCGCAAGGAGCGTTCAGCAACAGGTCCGGGCCGGTCTCGCGGGCACCTGGCTCAGCATGCCAGCACGCCAGAGCCGCTGTGGCTCCGCTCGTCAGCGCGGCCGTGACGTCGTCCGGCGAGGACGTCAACCACAGCAGCCGGTCGATCCGGGCGTTGGGCATCAGGCTACGGACGCCTTCCGTTCCTGGCGTCCGCGCGTCTGCAGTGAGCTGCGCCACCAATCTGGACGCATGTGCCGGGAAGGCCTGCTCCAGCAGCGCCGCTGCCTCCAGGCGTGGACGGTTACTGACCACACCGACTTCGAGGCGGCTGGCGAGCAATTGGTCGAGCACCCTGTCCATGCTCCGGCAAGCCGTGCCGTCCGCCTCAAGCAGTACACCGTCGAGCCCCAGCAGCACGTGAGTGAACGGTAGGTTCGCCGGCAGTGCAGGTGAAGGTGACGGCCCTGACTCCGAAACGGGTTCGGTGGGGAGCGCCGACCTGGCCTGCTCCACAAAAGCTTCCACCATCCTGAGAGCAGCGTCCGGGGCGGACTGTCGGAGCACCAGTTCCTCAGCGTCCGCTTCGGGCGGCGCGGGATGCTGCGTCCAGAACAGCTTGCTCAGAGGGATAAAACAGCCGTAGCATCCGGTTCCGCCGCAACTGCAGTACTCCGATTGCCTCAGCAGATCACGTGCTCCCAACAGCAGCCCTTCCAGGGCGTCGATGACGCTGGCGCTGATACCAGTGCCGCCCGGAGTGGTGTCCCACAGCAGCAGCCGGGTCACGCCTCCCTCACTGACCGCCTCGGCACCCACCTCCTGCGGGTCAACTTCGAGAACGTCCGGTAACGCCTTGACCAGGGCCTGCGTCAAGGCGTGCAGTGCCGGGAGCGACGCTCCGCCGAGGATAAGTTCGGCAACGTCAGTCTCGAACACCTTGGGCGAAAGGTTAAAAACCGGATGGGTGGCCCATTCGTCCGGCGCAGCCTCCTGGCTCGACTCCCACAAGGGGGCCTGTTCGGTCTGCGCGCCGCAGACGCAGGCTCCAGACACTTCACGGTCGTGGCTGTGCAGGCGCACAATCAGCACCGGACTCCCGTCACCTGACTGGTGAAACTCTTCGACCACGTGATACTGCTTGGTGGTGGCCTGTGCAGAAATGACAGGTATGTGTCCGGATCGCCACAGCGCCCAATCCTCCGGGCCGTACTGGGCGAGGCCCGTCGCTGAACCGTCAGGCTGACGAACCCGTACCTGAAAGGGGCCTGACGGTGCTCTGGATAACCTTGGCGGTTGGACCTGCGCGTTCGGACACACAGCGCGGGCGCGCAGGTCCTGGCGTTCCCGCACGGCTTTGACGCTGGTCATCACCTGACCTCGGCCTGCTCTGGCACTGATATTCGCGTAGTTCGCCTCAGCCGTGACTACCGCCAGCCCGACCTGTGTCGTCAGGCTGGCCTGATTGGTATGCGGCAGGATTGCACCGTCAGGCAGGGTCAGGAGACCACGTTCGGCGAGGACCGCCTCCTCTGGGGAGACCACCCTGTCGGTCACGTCCTGCACCCAGATGATGACCGCCTTAGAGGTCCAGGTGCCGTCCTGCTGCTCTCCCAGGACCCAGTCCAGCACCCTGAAGGAGCGGTCGTTGCGCCGGACCAGGCTGTCCAGTGCCCACTCGCGGTAGGCGTTTTCAAGGGTCAGGCGGTCGAGCAGCCAGTCAGGGTCGCCCTGGGTTCGGAGTAGCTTAAGGCTGCGGTCTGGGCTGTCGCTGCCGGTGCAGACCACCAGGTGTGGGAGTCCAGATTCACCGCGCAGTGCCGGAGCAGACACCTGTCTGACCGGGTCGTCAAAGGCCGGGAGCAGGCGCTCACGTACATCGTCCGGCAATCCCTCAGGGTACAGGCGGCCGAGCACGGCCGGACCGGTCTCCTGATGTGCCACTGAGAGTTCGTACCTCAGGCGCGCGATGTGCGGGGCGACCAGCATGGGATTATGCGGATTGAGGTGCACGGGCTCGCTCTCACTGTGCAGGAGCCGCCGTAGGTTCTCACCCTGACTGTAATACTCGTCGGCCGGACCGGTGCCCGGAAAGAAAGCGACGTGGGCCGTGCCGCCGCGGCCCGCGCGGCCCGCCATCTGCTTGAAGCTGTTGCGGCTACGCGGAAAACCAACGATGCCGACCATATCGAGTTCGCCAATATCGATGCCCGCTTCGAGGGTACTGGTGGAAACCGCGATCATCGGCCCCTGCTGGGTGCGCAACTCCAGGAGGCGCTGATCATACCCTGGCATGTTGCTGTAAAACGGAAACGCCACCGGCCGGACTTCGGAATCGCCCTTCTGGACCAGCGTTTTCGCGATGCGCCGCGTGCCGTCGCGCCCGCCGATGAACACCAGCCCCTTCGCGCGGCGTTCCCGAGCAGACTGAGCGAGACTGCGCAGGCCAGGTTCGTGAAATCGCTGCACCTTCTTTCCCTGTTTTGGAGGTGCCGTCAGGTACAGGTGCCGCGGGTAAACCGGGGCACTCGCGGCACCGACCACCCGGAAACGCGGACGTCCCGTGAGGCGACGAGCAAACACCGCGGTATTGCGCAAGGTGGCTGAGGACAAGATCAGCGTGGGCCTTCCCCGGGTCATCGCCAGCAGCCGCCGGAGAAACAACGACATGTGGGTCCCGAAGCTGCCACGGTAGGTGTGGGCCTCGTCCAGCACGATGTACTTCACTGTGGCGAGGAAAGCCAGGACTTCCGGGCGAACCAGATGGTGGTTGAGCTTGTCAGGCGTGGCGATCAGCAGGTTTGGCAGCTGCTCACCAGTCTCAAAAGCGTCGTTTCCAAAATAGCGTTTCAATAGCACGCGCCCTTCAGGCAGCCTCTGCTGGATTTCCTTGATCGTCTCGTACTGATCCTGCGCGAGCGCCTTCAGTGGATACACAAACAGGGCCCCGCCACCGCGCTGCAGGAGGTCCTCGAGAATTCCCGGCAGGAACGACAGGGTCTTGCCGCTGGCTGTGGGCGTAGACAGCACCAGGTCATGTTCCTCCCGGCGGGCTGACTGCAGGTAATTCAGCGCGAGGGCCTGGTGAAGGTACAAGCCGCGCGCCTGGACGTTCGGCCCGAGCGCCGTCGCAACTTCGGCGCTGAGCGGCAAAGCGGCGAGCGGGACGCTGCGGCCCGGCTTCGCTCCTGGCGCCACGCTGCCACCGCCGGGGTCTTCGACGAGCGTCAGCATCGGCAGTTCGAGCGCGTCCTGAGTGCGGTGAGGCAGGACCGGAACCTCGACAGTAACGGTCTGGACGGCGTCGAGCCGGTCGCCGTAGCGGCCGAGCACCTGCCGGTACAACGCTGCGGCCTGTTCGGTGCCCCAGGCTGCGCCGGTCCAGGCGTGCAGGACCCGGTCCGGCAGGCTGCGGAACAACAAGCTCGCCTGAGCGGCGTTGAGTTCCCGTGCGGCCAGGTACAGATCCGGTACGGTCCGGGTCGTGGCCAGCCTGACTGACCAGTTGTTCTTCGGCCAGTGCGTGGGCTGATTGTTGGTTGGAACCATCCAGGCTGGAAAGAGTCGCGTCCCACTCCGAACGACGATCAGCCCTTCAAGCGCCTCGGCTTCTCCTGCCTCAAGGTCAATCAGGGTCGCGTCCCCTCCATCCAGTGGTTCCAGCTGTCCGGACGTCAGGAGATAAGCCTTCAAGAGCCGCTCAGCTCCAAGTCCAGTTCACCGGATGCCGAGCCGCCAAGGTCGTGCGGCATCACACTGGCGCGCCAGAGGTCCAGATCGTTGGTCTGGACCCTCAGGCCTTTGAGGTGCAGGTGAACCAGATGGAGATCACGGGTCGCGACTGGCTCCTTGCCCGCGTTCACGGTCCAGCGTTCACCGTCCCACTGCACCTGGCCCGCGGTGATCCGCTCGGGCGTGGCGAAGAGCGTCAGCGTCAGGGCCTCGTCTCCACCTGCTGGCAGCGACGCCTCCAGGCGGCGCATGCTGAGGTGAATCGGCTGCAGGTAGGCCTCCTCTTCCCCATCGAAGTCAGGATCCCAGGCTTCGACCTGTTCAGTGAGGTTTGGCAGACGTTTATGTCGCTGGTCGAAGACAGCGCGCTCGCTGGTGGGAATTCTTGGACGCGCGGCGGCAAAACGGGCATCGAGGTCACGGAGACACTCGAGAGTCTCGGTTCTGTTCATGATCAACTCCTCGAAAGGAAAACGGAGATTGCAGATGCTCACCCTTCCCGCTCCAACCTGTCAGACGGTTCTGGGCAGGGCGACCCGGAGCGTCAGCATAGCGGCGCACCTGCCTTCAGGAGGCCGATTTTTCGGCATCACCGACCTTGGAAAGTGGCCAGAAGGCGGCAGTGACGTTGACCCGTGGGAGCCGGTATCCGAGCTGAAGCCGGTCGAGCGACGCCTGAACAAAGTCGGAGGCGTGCTGGGTGAGCGCCTCTGCGTCCTGGGGCAGGTTGTGCTGGCCGTCATCGCGGACCGTTGCCGGCCGGATCTGCTCGTTGCACCACATCAGCAGTTCCCAGTCGAGTAGTAGGCGGTGCTGGCCAGGCCTGCCGACGACGGCCACCAGGGTGGTTGGTACCGTCTGTCCGGCAGAGGTGAGCATGTCGGAGATCTGGAGGACCACCAGCGGCTCGGCCAGCAGTGCCAGGCAGGCGGCCGTTCCCGGCAGAGCCCGGGCCTGGATCAGCGCACGTTCAAGCAGTTTGTGACCGACCCCAATCAATTTGTGGGCGTCGGCTGCAGGCACGTCCCGTGTAAACACCATGCCCTGGTAGACCGGCAGGACCGCGAACTCCTCGGCCCAGACCTTCGGTGTGGTGAACGACAGCGCGCCGCCCTCCTCACGAACCTGGCGGTGATTCAGTGTCAGCATCAGTCGGAAGAACGGCACCAGATCAGGGAGGTCGAGCTTGGGGATGAGGGCACTGACCTGAGCGTAATCGAACTGCGCACTGTGTCCGACGAGTTGACGGACCGCCGTGAGGGCGTCCTCGCCGCCGAACTGCCGGGTGCGTTCGTCAAACCAGTGGTCCAGGCGGTCGCCCGGCACCTGACCGGCCCCGGCAAAGAGCCCGGTAAAGACCGAGGCGTCGGTCATCCCCAGCACAAGCTGCAGCAGATCCTCGGGCTCATCCATGACGCCGCCCAGCGCCTGAGAGATGCGCCGGATCTTCCCGTCCAGCCGTTCCCAGATCAGTGACTCGACAGTGTCCGGGTTGCGCAGGGTCAGCACCTCCACCTGCTGGCGCTGACCGTAGCGGTTCAGTCGACCGACCCGTTGGTGCAGCCGCATCGGGTTCCAGGGCAGGTCGGCGTGAATCAGGGTGTGGCAGGCCTCTTGCAAGTCGATGCCTTCCCCGCCGGCCTCGGTCGAGACCAGGAACCTCGCCTCAGCGGCGTTGAAGCGGGTGGCCGCCGCCTCACGGGTCATGCGCAGCGTCTGACCACGCACCTCCTCGGCCCGGTCATCGCCGTTGATGAACACCACGCTCCCAGGCCCGTACCGCGCACTCAGGGCGCTCAGCAGCAGCGACTGGGTGGCTTTGTACTCGGTGAAGATCAGCACGCTGCGTCCAGCGAAGTCAGCGGCGATGGTTTCCATCAGCCGCTCGACTTTGGTCTCGGACCGGACCGCTTGGGCCGCTTCGACCAGTTCTTCGAGCCTGAGAATCTCGTCCGCCATCAGCTTGACCTTGATGTCCCGCTCAGCCCGGCTCTCCTCGAGCGCCGCCTGGACGTCAGGATCGGACATGTCCACCTCACTCCGGGCTTCACGCGCGACTGCACTCTGGCGCAGCCGGGCCAGTCGCCGCGTCATCGCCCGGCTTACCGCTGCCACTGAGCTGCTGGCAAGCTTTTGCATGGCGATCAGCACCAGCATCACCGCCCGGCCCTCGGTGCTTTCCCCAAGCGTGCTGGCGTAAGCCTTTCCGGTGGCGATAAACTCAGTCATCAGGCGGTAGAAGTCGGCTTCCTGCGCAGAGTAGCTGTACGTCACCGCCCGCACCGTCGGCGGCTGGAACAGCCGTTCACCCTGCAGAGTGGTGACGCGCTGTTTGTTGTTCCGGATCATGACCCCAGGAAGGTCGGCGAGCTGCTCAATGAGGGGACGCCTGGGGTCGAACGTCTCGGGCCGGAGCAGTTTCAGGAGTGCCAGGAAGGCGTGGTCGTCGCCGCGGTGGGGCGTGCCGCTGAAAAAGACCATGCCCTGAATCCGCCCGGCCTGGTCCAGGCGTTCAAGCAGCCGGTAGCCCAGGGTCACGCCGGTCTCGGTGGCGTGCAGGTGGTGGGCCTCATCGACGATCACGAGGTCCCAGGGCTCCGCAGCCAACAGCCGGGCATGACGGCCACCTCGGTCGTCACGCAGGGTATGCAGCGAGGCCACCACCGCCGAGTGGGTTTCCCAGAAACCGCTGCGGGCGGTATCCGCCTGTGGCAGGTAGCGGGTGAGCCGGATATCGAACATGGTCCGCATCCGCTGCTGCCACTGTTCGACCAGACCTGCCGGACACAGGATCAGCACCCGCCGGACCTGACCAGCGGCCAGCAGCGGCCAGAGGATCAATCCAGCCTCGATGGTTTTGCCCAGACCCACGTCGTCAGCCACCAGCCAGCGGGACGGCCAGCGGGTGATCACCTGCCGGCAGACCCACAACTGATGCGGCAGCAGCGTGACCCGGGACCTCGAAAAGACCCCCCAGGCGTTGTTGACGGCCGTGATGGCCTCGGCCTGAACCCGCGCCAGGATCTCGGCCGCCGGTGCTGAGGTGGGCGCGTCTGGCCGAAGCTCGAGGTCCTCGAGCAGAACTTCCTCCAGGCCGTGCACGAACCGCACGATGGCACTCAGACGCTTGGTCAGTTCCACCCAACCCGGCCCATGGACCGGATGCCAGACCCGGACGTCCGGCCCGAAGTCAGGGCTGAGACTCACGAGTAGAGGTCCTGCTGAAACGGCAGATCGAAAGCCCCATGGAAGGTGGCACGCGCCTCCCCGAGATGGCGCGCCAGGAAGGTGTGCATGACCCTTGAATCGGCCGGTGAACTGCTGGCCACTTCGACTGGACAGCCGAGTTCTGCGAAGCGCTGCCGAACGGCCTTCGACGGCATGAACGCCTCGGTGTCGAGATGCCGGGTGCGGACGGCACCGGTGCGCAGCAGTTCCCGGACCACGAAGTGCCGCCCCAGACCGAGACTGCGCTGCAGGGCCGGCGCGTCGATGCCGCTGCCGGTAAAGAGGTCGCTGGTCGAGGGGTTGAGGATGGCGTCCAGCCCCACCGGCCCCGGCAGCCGGTCGAGGCCGGACAGCACCGTGATGTAGGTGTCCAGATGGCGGGAGAGCTGATAGGTGGCCAGGAAGCGGCTGAACCAGTGGTAATACTCCTGGGAACCGGAGCCGAGGCCGGTCTGCAGGTAGGCGTCAAGGATGGCGAACCAACGATCCGGTTCCACCGTTTCGGCCGCGAAGACGTCCATCCAGCCGCGGTCCTCGGCTCTCTGAAGAAAGTCGCGGGTCTGCTCCCTGGTGGTGCGGCCCAGGCTCTGGTAGGTGCCGAGCATCAGCACCGTCAGCCAGCGCTTACGGTCGGTTCCGAGCTCCAGCAACTGGCCGTGCGGCCGCATGTACGGCGGGTAGGTCCGGCGCTCGAACTCGGCGGTCACAGCCGGACCGCTGACCAGCCAGTTCTGGTAGAGCAACTCCAGATGGGCCCCTGGGTCCGGCTCCAGCCTGACCGGCTCCGGCGGCTCCGGCGCTCTGGTTCCAGACGCAGCAATCTGCTTGGAGTAGTCGTGACCGACCTTCAGGCGGCCGGCGAGCAGGTGCTGGCTGTTCGTGTCGAGCTTCAGGAACGCCGGATGGGCCAGGATGTCCGCGAGCCAGGTGGCGGGGGCCAGTTCCAGCTCACGCACCAGCGTTTCGGTGCGGCTGCCGTGGAGCAAGTAGGCCACCACAGCCGCCTGTTTCACCGGATCCCGGGCGTCCGCGACCCACTGGGCGAGCGCCTTGGCGTCCGCCCGCAGCCCGCCGCGGCTCAGCAAGAAGAATTCGGTGGCCTCCGGGCCGTAACCGGCATGCAGCTGCCGCGCGCGGGGCGCGAAGGCCGCCCGCATTGGCTCGTCCGGCTCCACCTGGGGACGCTCCTGCCCCACGAGCAGTTCCTGGCTACGCACGTACTGCCCGTCGATATTCTGAAAGCGGAAGGTGGCCAGATACTCCTGCACTTCCATTCGCTCGTCGCCGTACGTGTCCAGGGTCGCCTTCGGGAACGACGCGGCCAGCCGGACGGCGAGTTCCGGCGTGACCTCCGGATGGTCGCCGAACTCCAGTTTGAGCAGCCGGAGGACAGTCAGTTCAGGAAACGAGCATGCGCCTGCCGTCAGGTGTTCGATCCTGCGGGCCTGGACCTCGTGGATCAAGGTGCCAGGCGGGAAATTCAGGATCAACGGGGAGGTGTCCACGAATTGCTGGAACACGCGTTCCCGCGCCAACGCGCCGCTCACCTGATGCGTGACGCGCGGCAGGCTGGTCAGTCCCAGATGGTCGTTCCACAGTCCGGTAGGCAACACTTCGCGCTCCTCGATCAAGGCGCGCAGTCCGCTGCGCGCGCTTCCCCACAGCATCTCGCGCATCAGCGAGGCCGAGAATGTCGCGGGAGCGCTGTCCACTCTCTCTGCCAGCACGTGCCACAGGCGGCTCCAGAAATCGAAGGCCGTGGTGTCGGCCGCCAGCGCCAGGGCCTGCATGAAGTCGGGCCAGTTGAGGCTCTGGGCGTACAGGTTCTGCAGGGCGACCGCGAGGTCGAGGCCCAGTTGCTGGGCCAGCGCCAGATTGCCAGGGTCCTTGGACGCCACCTCCGAGCGGCCAATATCGAGCGAGAACATGGCGTTGACTGCCACACCGGTGTGGGCAAACGACCGGGTCGGCGCGGTGACCCAGAGATTCGGCACGGTGTCAGGCAGGGCCGTGACGCCGCGGGCAGACAGCTGCAGCAGCAGGGTCCCATTGGGCAGCTGGCACACCAGGCCGCGTTCCAGCACCGGGTGCAGCGGTTCGACACTGCCGACCGACCAGCCGCTGTTCCCGAGCGGGACGTTATGCCAGGTGACGGCGCGCTGGCCCTGCGGCGTGACGTCAATCACCTGCTTGATATGTCGGGCGAAAACCAGGGTGAGCGGCAACCACGCACGAAAGTCGGCGAGGGCGTCGTGCGCTTCCTGGTCGTGGACATCGAGCCGGATCAGCGTGCCGAGGTTCCGGTCTCCGTACCGCTCCAGGTCGTCGCGCAGGGCGAGGGCGTGATCGGCCCCGAGCTGCTTGGGGTAGACGCCGCCGATCACCTCGAAGGCCAGACGTCCACTCACCACTTGAGGGCGCTGGGCAAGCAGGTACACGCTCTTAAAGCCCATGCCGAACTTGCCGGTGACCTCCAGATCGCTGGCACCCTTGTCGCTGGCCGAGAGGGTCAGCATCTTGATCAGGTCACCCTTGAAGCCCCGCGCCTCGCCGTCGAAGCGGCCGAGGGCGAACTGGTTGATGGCGCGTCCCCAGTGCATGAAGCTGAGGCTCTGCTTGGCGCTCCGGATGACGAAGGTCGGTGTGACCGACTGGCCCTCCCGCATCACCTGCAGCTCTTCGAGCGCGTCGTCCGCGTTCTGCAGGACTTCGAACGGCACGCTTGACGCCTGGTACTGCGCTTCGCTGACCCGCCGCCGGACAGCTTCCAGCAGCTTACTGATGACCTCGTCGGTCTCCGTTTCCAAAAAACCCTGGAGTTCAGCCCGCAGCGCCTCAATCTCCTGGCCAGCCTTGTTGCGGCCGCGGATGTTGGGATTGTATTTCTCCTCGACCTGGGCGCGCCGCGCCGCCTCCCACTGCTGGAACAGGGCGTTCAGTCGGTGCTTGCCCGGCAGGTTGAGCTGATTGCGGATGTAGGAGATGCTGTCCTCAGTGATGATCTGCTGCGTGTAGCGCAGATCGAACTGGTCGCTGCGGGCCAGATCGGCCCAGAGGGTGTCGAGTTCGTCGTCCTTGACGAAATACATGCCCCGGAGGACCGCTCGGGTTGCAGCCAGCAGCGCCGCCGAGAGTTCCTGAGGCGTGTGCTGGGCCAGGTTCAGCGCACTGAGGATCACCGGGCTGTAATAGATATCCTCATGGCGGCGTCCAGGTTCGGGCTGGCCCACCACCACGCTCGCCCGCGCGGATGCCTTACGCACCTCGATCGGTTCGTCGAGGAGCGACATCACCTGAACCCGGTCGTGTTTCGATACCTCGGCCGTTACCCGGTACGCGTCGATCATCTCCTCGAAGGTCGAGAATCCCCGGGGCAGGTTGGTGGTCGCGACAATGCTCCTCACGATCCCGAGCGGGCGAACCCCGAGGTAGCGCCGCGCCAGATCTTCGACCCTAGGGTCGCCGCCCAGGAGACTCAGGAAGGCTCCGATGAGTTCACGTTCCACCAGACCTTCCCACGGCAGGAAGTACTTCTCCAGGGTGGCGGGCGCCGTCGTTAGTGCTCCGCCGACACTGCCGGCCCCCTTGCTCCCCTCGGTGAGGGCCGGGGGCAGGGGCTTGGGCAGCACCAGATCCCCGAGCTGCAGGACGTGCTCATCGTGCAGCAGGTCCTGAGCATCGACCCCCTCGGCGTGCAGGCACAGTTCGCCCACAGGACGCCAGCGGTTGCGCTGACTGCGCAGTCGGAGTCCGGACCGAACCGCGCCCCAGCCGTCCTGCTCGACCACCGAATGCATATAGTGCGCGTGCAGCGGGAGCAGCGAGGTCTGACGTTCCGCCTTGGCAGCGACGTGATTGAGGACGCCGCGCAGTGCGGAGGTGGACAGCCGGCCAGCCAACCTCTCCCACAGCCGCTCGGCCAGGTGCGGCTGGTCAGGATGCAGCTGGGTCAGCAGTCCCAGCGCAGGGAACGCCTGCGCCGACAGGTCACTGAACACCGCCCACCAGGCCGCGAACGACAGGTCGTCGTCACCAGTGGCGTAACGGCTCTGGGGATCGGCGGCCATCACTTCTGCGAGGGTGTCTACCGCGTCTTCGCAGCCGAGCGTCAGGCCATGCTTGGAGAGCAGCGGGAAGGACTGGTGCGCGAGCAACTCCTCATGGAGCGCGCCCGGGTCCAGGTACTCACCCTGCGCTTCTCCCAGAATCCGGGCCACCTGGTCGGCCACTCCAGGCAGGTCAATCAGGTTCAGCGGGGCTACAGCCACGCCCGATCTGGTCGTCAACCAGGGCGTCTCTGCTATCAGTAAACCCATGGCCTCATCGCCAGCCAAATCGAGCGTTTCCAGCTGGTCGAGCAGCCACTGCGCGTGCTGGTCTGGCCGCCCACTTCTGAGGGTTCTGCACACCGCAGCCGGTGTGTCGAGGCGGGTGACCGCGAACCGGCGATACACCTCCGCCCAGGCCGGGTCGTCCACGAGGAAAACCAATTGTGCCCCGAGGGCTAGGGGCAGGGTTGCCGAGCCCGGCAGGACCGTGGCGTTCGACAGGGTGACCGGGGTGCCGTCCAGGGCCTCGAAAAAGGGCAGTCGCCGGGCTGCCGATTCATGGAGCAAGGTCAACAGGTGTCGGCGTTCGTCGCGGGTAAAGGCGGACGCAACCACGTTCTGGGCACCCTGCACCACCAGGCGATCCACCGCTGCGGCGTCCATCGGCTGGATGTTCAGGAGGGTCCGCTGCGGCACGTTGAGCAGTTCCGCCAGAGCTTTGGGGACCACCCGCCACTGTTCGCCCCGGGCAGCCAGCAGCATGCCCGCGAGCCGTTCCAGCGCCTGGAGCTGGCCGTCTACCAGGTACAGTGGCCCCTGAGCCTGCAACTGATCAGGATGGCCATGCAGGATGGCCCGGGCCGCGGGCGTGTGTTGGCTCAGGGCGTCCTCACGGACCATCCGGGACAGCAACTCGGCCCGGCCTGGAACGCCAGAAAAGGCATGTTTGCGGGCAATGAGCCGGTCAAGATCATTGATTCCAAAAGAGTCGATGCCGCCGCCGAGGGCGACCAGCAAGGTGCCCTCCGTAAAAGCGAGGGTCACGTCCCGGAACGCGTCCGTCACCGTTTTGGCCCACTCCCGGGTCTGGGCGGTGCCCCGGAACAGCAGACCGTCGGCCACCCTGCGGTGGGCCTCGAAGGGCGTGAGATACACCGGGTCACTGTCCGCCAGGGTCCGGACCTCGATGATCTCGAGCTGTGCCACCGCCGCTCTCAGCTGACCCTGGAGTTCGGCCGGTACCGCGTCGATCACGCGTTTGAGCGTTTCCGTCGAGTTGCGCTGTCCGGCCATGGTCTGGATCAGGCTGAGCGCGTCAAAAAGGGACAGAGCTGCCTCTCCCGGTACCTCGAGTTCGCCGGGCAGCAGGAGCACGTCCAGCCGCAACAGCGCCAGCCGTTCCCGGATCATCTGGGAGAGGCCTTTCGGAAGCACGAAGCGCCGCTCTGGATCGGCGCTCAGCAAGAGTGACGAGAGCTCCGACTTGAGGGAGCGCAGCCTCTCGGTACCGCTCTGGAGAACGGCGGACAAGACCTGCCGCCGCACGCTCCAGTTCTCCGGGTGCGCCACCACCCGGAGGATCTCGCCGAGCTGCCCCAGCCGGTCGGCGTCCAGCTGCTGGATACTGACCGGACCGAGCAGCGACTGCACCTCAGCGTCCGTCCAGACCCGGGGATTGCCGGCCATCAAGTGGGGGGCCCTGGCCTCAATCAACGTGGCCCGGGCGGAGACCTCCTCAATCCCGCTCAAGAAAGTCCCCGAGAGTGCCGGCAAGTGTGGGAATTCCAGCAGCCGTGTTCCGGGCAGTGTCAGGGTCCAGCCCTCCCGAATAGTCCGGACCCAGTCGCCGCGCTGACACAGTTCAGCCCGGTGGGCCGAGAACAACCTGGACTGCCGCAGGCCAAAACTCAGGTGGTCGGTGTCCTCCTCGGTGAAGGTCCGGGTGAAGTCACGCAGGGTCGGCAACAGCAGCGGCAAGGTGCCGCGGCGCGCCAGTTCGGCGTTCCACTGCTGCTGCAACTGCGTGCTCGTCTCAGCCTCGCCACCCGGAGCATCGGTCCATTCGAGGATGTTTCGGCGGTCGGCGCTGATGAAAAAGCAGCCGTGCAACGTGATGTGGATGTCCGCCTGGCCTCCGATCGTCAGCTGTTCATGGTGACCCAGCGGCAGGAAGACCGCCCATTGCAGCGTCAGGGTCGCCCGGTGGGCGACTGGCTGCTGTTTGATTACCACGGCCGCATGGGCCCGGGTCTTATCACGCACCTGTCGCTGAGCCCCACCCACCATCCGCCGGGGCCAGTGCTCGCTGGACTGCATCCCTTCGATGCGCGTGGTGGCGAGCAGGGTCTCGGTCGCCCCAAACCGCAACGGCGAGACGTTCCGACCACCGTCGACCAGTCCCTGAAAGGGATGCTCGCCTGGAACGTCGGGGTACAGAGAACGGGTCGACTGACCGGCGTTCAGTGTGACCACGCCGGCAGCCGACCGGAAGTGCACCTCCCGCAGGTGACGCATCAGGGGCAGCATCCGGCTGATCTCCGCGTACACCGCCGGCGTGAAGATCTTATGGTCAAGGTTCGGCTCATCCCCCGGGTAGTACTGTGAGATCGACAACTCGCCGTCCCCCAGTCGGGTGCTCTCCCTGGTGCGCAGCGGGACCCAGACCGTGAAGCCGTCGATAATGCCCAGGGCGTCCAGGTGGGTTCGCATGCGGTGCCGGTCTGCGGCACTGAACTGATCCCACTCCGGCCGCTGGTTGTCTTCAGCCTCACCGTTGTTGTACGGATTGAGCGCGCGGGCAAGCGGATGGAGTTCGCGGTCGTCATGGTCCTGCGAGCGGCACAGGAAGAAAAACACCTCGCCCAGGTGAAAGACGCTCTTGAGCCCGATGCCGAACTTTCCGATGGCCGCGTCCTCTTCGACCTTGGAACTACCGCCAAGGCTGCGTACAGCCTTGGCGTGGCGCTCACTGAAAGGGCCATCATTCACGATGTACAGGCCGGGACCTCGTAGCAGCGGATGATCGGTGTCCGGTAGACCCGCACTGAGGCCAACGTGAAGGACGTTCGCCCGAGCGTCATCCCCATTCTGGATCAGCTCTTTCAGGACCAGCAGTTCATCGGTTTTTCTTCCATCAAAGAGAATTCGCTGAATGAGCTCGACAGGGTTGGTGAGAAATCCGGACACGAAGTACTCCTCAGAAAAAGCAATTGCGCAAAGAATTGGGTGAGCATCAAAACGGTTACACTGGGCCGGATCTCAAGGAACTATAGCAATGGCCCACGACATTCAGTGACGTACCCGCATCTTCATATAACGGTGGGATGAATTGACTTGAACCTGAACGTAGATGCTTTCCTGTTTGACCTCGACGACACCCTGGCAGCGACGTCACACCTCGACCAGATCCGCCGCACACGGAACCGCGCTGGCCTGCAGGCGGCACTACCGGGCCTACGCGCACCTGACGGTCTCGCTGACGTTCTGCAGCGCCTCCAGCAGCGGGTACCTTTGGGAATCGTCACGACCTCGCCTGGCTGGTACGCCCAGACCGTGCTCCAGCACCTGTATCAGGACATTCGCTGGAGCAGCGTCGTGAGTTACGGAGACGTGCGGAAACCGAAGCCGGATCCGGAAGGCCTGCTGCTGGCTTCGGCACAGTTGAACCTTCCCCCTGGGTCCCGCGTCGCTTACGTGGGTGATCAAGACCATGATATGCTGGCCGCTCGCAACGCCGACATGCTTCCGGTCCGGGCCACCTGGGGCGGCGCACTCAGTGCCCCTGGAGAGCACGTCTGCGATACCCCTGCCGGACTCTTCTCCCTCCTGCGTGGGGCGGTGACGGCCAGCGACCGCGCGACTGAACTGCTGACCTACGCTCAGTTGCCAGCTGTTGGCCGAAAGACGCTGCTTGAGCTGCTTGCCGCCCCCACTGACCTGATGGGCGTGCCCATATTGCCTGCAAGGGTGGTGAAAGCCCTGCGAACGCCCGGAGCTGCAGAACAGGCCAAGGAACAGGCGTTGACCATCCTGAATGCCTGTCAGGCGCTCGGCGTCATGCTGCTCTGCCCAGACGACGCTGAATACCCGGACGCCCTGAAATCCACCGGTCCGGATCGTCCAGCCCTGCTGTATGTGCGCGGTGTCCTCTCTCCCGGCCCGGCCCTCGCGGTCATCGGCACCCGGGAACCGACCGACCACGGTCGGGAAACGGCCAGACGGTTGAGCACTTGGTTCGCGGCCCAGGGCGTCAGCATCGTCAGTGGCTTAGCCCTGGGAATCGACGGGACTGCGCACCAGGCTGCGCTGGCTACGGGTGGACACACGGTCGCCGTGCTGGCGAGCGGGCCGGAACAGGCCGTCCCGAGGCAACACCGGGGCTTGGCCGACCAGATCCTCTCCGGGGGAGGCGCACTCATCTCAGAGTACCCGCCAGGAACTGTGCCCCGCCCGCCCTATTTCGTCGAACGGGACCGCATTCAAGCAGGCCTGGCACGGGCGACCGCAATCATCCAGACCGACCTGACTGGGGGTAGCTGGCACGCTGCCCGGGCCAGCCTACGCTACGGTCGACCACTGGCCTTTCCGGTTCCAACCGCCCGGGACCGGGACAACAATGAACCGAAGATTGCTGGCCCACAGGCATTACTGCAGGGTACGGACGCTGAGCGGTGCCAGCAACTCGCCTGTTCTGCAGACGCCCTCGCACTGCTCCGCCCACTTGCTGGACGAAATGAGTACCCGCCGCTGCTATCGGAACTGAGTACAGGGGGATGAAATTAACGCCTCGCCTATGTGGGGGCTGGCAGACGGGAGTGAGGTTCGGTAGGCTGAGGAATAGCGGAGCAGCTGACTCGCGAAGCGTTACTCCAGCTGCTTGCCGAACAAGCGGCCCAGATCAAACTGTTGATCGATGAAAATGCTTGCCAGAAGAAGCGGAGCGAGCAGCTCGAACGGCAGGTCAAGCGGTACGTGATGCCGCACAACCGCGAGACACCCAAAGCCGACCCGAAGCCACCCGGCCGACGAGCCGGGCAGGGTACGTTCACCTTCAAGAGAAACGCCCCGGCGAACGCTGTCCGCAAGGCGCTGTCCGCAAGGGCAGGCGAGACGAGCGCGTCTAGAGTTTCAAATTCGGCGGAGCAGCGTCGCTGACTTGCCTACTTACCTGTTTAAGTCCTGACGCCTCAAGTGCCTGTCGCCCCTCGGCGGAGATCATTAAGATCCGCTGATCGCTCGGCGTGGAGACGAGCCAACCATGCTTCATCAAACTCCTACAGGTCACGGCTGACGCTGGCCTCATCAGTGGGTGATTAGGGAAGACATAGAGCCAGTCGCCCATTGGCGGGTGGTGAAAGAGCGCACCGTCATATGCGGTGCCAAGCAGGCGAGCCTGCGGAACGGTAAGTTTGGGCACGACTTTACTGTAACCAACAGGGAGGCTGAGGGCTCCGTTAAACAGCGCACGGCCTCATTCAGGTTCTGAACTGAAGTGGCATCCTCACACCGCTTTACCAGATTGGCGCGTCAGTCCCACTGCCGGTCCCACGACCTGGGCATCTCCTCGTGGTCAGCTCTGGTCTCCAGCACCAGTCGGGCCGTCAAGGTCCTCTCCAGGACCGAGGGCCTGTTCGAACTGCAGGTTGCCGTCGTGGAGGAGACCGTCACCTTCGGCGCTGCACACCTCCTCTCCGGCGAGACGCTCCTCGATCTCGATTCCGACCAGGCGCACCTTGGCGTTTCGCACCGTATGAATGATCCGGTACGCCGTGCGTGTGACCTCCAACGGTTCATCCGGTTCGTCTTCGTCCAGCACTTCGAGCGAACGTCGGTACGTCACGTCCGGATCGCGGCCCAGCGTCAGGGCCACGACCTCCTCGGCCGCCGTTTCGCTCAAGGTGATCTGACCGACGATATAGCTTTGTTCCCGGAGGGTGAGGGTGGCCGCCAGCAGGGGTTGCGCCGCACGGAAGCGGTAGTGCCGATTCAGCACACCCTGGTCCCAGGCCTGGTCGGTGAACGGCTCCGAGAGCCGGGCCACCCGCTGCGGGGCCGTCACATCGAATCGAGGGGCTGGAACGGGACCGTAGGCTCCCAGCTTGATCCACGCGCCGCCGATGAACGCTTCGGGGTCAGGGTGAAACAGCAGGGCCGATGCCCGTTTGAGGTGAGTACCGTCAAACAGCCTCAGACGCTCGAGAAGGGCCGCGCCCGGTCCCGGTTCGTCCGAGCGCATCGGCGAAGGTAGGTAAGGTCTTGTCGTACAAAGCGGCACGACGAACCCAGACGACCTGGCCATTGCCGTTTGTTTCCACACCCAGGTGATCTCAAAACTCAGTCCGTTCACGACGATACTGATGATCAGGCCGCGCTGCTGCAGTAATTCTTGAACATCGCGTTCGCTTAAGGGAAACTGGTGATAGAGCCGGAAGGCGTGTCGGATGATGCTGAGCGGGAAACGGTATCGGTCGGACTTGCGGTCAGTCACGCAAGATCAGCCTGATGCGGTTACGTTGCCAGGACCGTTTCTCTTGCTCCACCCCTCTGTTGATCGGAGCGGGTGGGTTGTTTTCTTAGAGCGCTGTTCCCAACACCTGCGAGGCCAGGGCCAGGTACTCTGCTGTGGGACGCATCATCGCCGAGCGCAGCAGGTTAAGCCCGCTGGGACTGAGTTCAGCCAGCGCGTCTAGGGCCATCGGTGAGGGCGTGCGTTTGAGCTTGAGCTTGAGGGTGCTCAGAATGACCGCTCTGGGGTCCAGCGGCTCTGAGGGTGGGTCTGAGTCAGGGCGGACCTTTGCTACCCCCTTCTTGACCTTCACAGGAGCCGCAGCGTACCCCCACTTCGCTGGGTTGCGCACGGCGTCCACCAGCGAAGCGGGCAGGGAGCGGGGTTTCCAACCGCCGGCCAGGCGCTCATCTACGGCTCTGATGGCGGGCCGCACCCGGTCAGGATGATCTGCGGAGAGCGACTCGGCCACCGGCCGGGTCACGCCCCTGGCCAGCAGCAGGTCCACCAGCTGCGGTTCTGGGGCGGAAGCGAAGGTGTACTGAAACGTCCCGGCCTTGCCCCGGCCCGTAAAAGCAGCGCCTTTCAGGTACCCCTCATCGAGCAGCCGGTCCTGGGCCGAGTCAAGGGTGCGTCTGGCGTTGGTGAAGCGCTCAGATTCCAGTCCGCAGGCCAGCAGCCAGTGACGTGCCGAGACTTCCATCTCTCGGCTGAGGGTGCCGTCCATCTGGACCCGGTGGGCTTGAAGCACCCGGTAAAGACTTCTGGCAGTGGGTTGACCGAGGCGCGAGAGCAGTTCGCCGTCCAGAATCTGAAACAACCCGGCGCGGATACTGGCCGCGAAGTCTGGTGTGAAGGTGATTTCGATCAGGGCGTGTTCATTGAGTTTGGCCGAGTCAAATGCTCGGGGGCCACTCAAGTCGTCCATCAGACGCAGTCCTGAAATCAGTCCACTGGCCGAGGTGCGGCTGATGTATTTCTGGGTGCGCTGATCCAGCGTGACCCGGCTGAGCTGCCACTTGATGCCGAAGAGCCGGATCAACGCTTCTCTGAGCCGCGCGTAGGTTTGACCGTTGATGCTAAGGGCGGTGAGTTCCAGGACGCTGGCGGGATTCACTTCAATGCGGTTGTGCTCTGGACAGCCTGCTTTGAAAAACAGCGTCTGTAAGGCCAGCAAAATATCGGCGTCATTGCCGTAGGGTCTTCCGTAGGCGGCGTTGCCCTGTACCCGGTAGTGGACTTCGCCGATGTCGTACTCCACTTGCCACGAGGATTCTTCGCTTGGCAGCACTTTTTGCACGCTGATGATGCCAGCGCGGGTCAGGTCCAGTTCATTGACCCGGATCTGTGTGGGGTCGGTGACTTGGATGTCAGCCATAGCTTGAATGATCATATCAAACTGCTTAAAAAGATTGATTGAACAACCAATCAAGGAGCCTCTGGAGGACCGGTGGAGTGCGTGTTGATCGGAGTGTGGTCCGAAAAACAACTCACTTCCGTCAACCCTATGACTCACTTCCGTCAACCCTATGACTCACTTCCGTCAAAAAAACAGCTCACAACCGTCGGCAAAACAGCTCACTTCCGTCAATTTCGGACAGCCAGCCGTGTAGTTTGAACAACAGTCTAGTCAAGCAAGTGGGCTGATTTCCCCTTGATATCTGACGGTTGTGAGTCATTCTCTTGACGGAAGTGAGCTGTTTTCCGGCCAATTTTTGACGGAAGTGAGTTGTTTCGTTGACGGTTGTGAGCTGTTCTGCGCTCGTTGCACGCTTGGAATATATAGATACCTGAGGTGTTGTGGATGCTCTGCTGTCCCGAATCGTCGTATAAGCGTGGGTTAGACCAGTCAATAGGCAGGCCGCCACGTTGAGCGAATATGTTTTGTATAATACATTGCTAACTGGCTAGCTAGCTGGCAACATTTATCACACTTAAGCCTACCTTGTATTTCTAAAATTTTTGTATTAGATTTTATTTTAGATGAAAACCATTTCAGTTATTAACATCAAAGGCGGAAGTGGTAAAACGAGTGCTGCTGTGCCACTGGTGGTGCAAGCGTCTAAACAGGGCAGTGCACTACTGGTTGACCTTGACCCTTCACCGAGTGCCTCACGGTGGATCAATGCGGCTGAACTGGAGAGCGACACGCTTAAATTTGCGATCACCACGCAAAATGAACTGCAAGCCGAATTGGATCAGGCTGAGAGCGCAGGCACCCGCTGGTGCGTGATCGACACACCGAGCGTGATGCGCGACACCGCCATGAGCGCCATGTTGGTCGCCGAACTGGTGTTGATCCCAATGCACATTGGCAGTGGAGACATGGACAACCTGGTGGAGACTGTCAAGCTGATGAACATTCCCCTGCGTCACCGACCTGATTTGAAGGTGCGGGTACTGCTCAATCACACTGGGAACATGCCCGCTGTCACACGGCGGACCCGCGAAGCCGTCGAGGGGTTCGGCCTGAGGGTGCTCACGGCAGAGATTCCGTTCCGCAGCGTGTACGCAGAGGCCAAAGGGTCCGCACCAGTGGGCGATGACTACCGCCGGGTCTGGGAAGAGCTCATTGCTGTTCTTGAGCAGCCTGGAAACGAGGTGAGGAAGTGACACGTAAAACTGCAGGGCAGGACAACATGAGCAAAATGCTCTCGCAGGGGAATGAACTGACTGGCGATGTCCGGGGCCGGGCGAGCGAGATTATGCAGGGTGCCTCAAGGGTGGCTGGGCCCGAAGTAACGGTAGTGGAGACCGTACCGTCTGCGCCCACCGCTTCGGCTTCTCAACCGACCGCGCCGCCACTGCGCCGGCGCCCGGAGATGGGTGAGGTCTTCCAACTGGGCGTTAGGATTCCCGCATTGAGTGTCGATTACGCCGATGAATTCCTGTACCAGCGGGCTGTCGCGGGACAGAAAATCCAGATGCAGGATCTGGTCGAAGCCTGCTTGATGTTGCTGGCGGATGATGCCTATAGCAAGCAGGTGGCCCGAAAAGTCGCGGAACTCAAGCGTGAGAAAGCCGAATTGAAACTTCGTCGCGAACTGGGCGAATGACCTACATCCGAAGTTTGATTTTCTAGGTTGCCTGGCTGAAGGAGTCAATCAGGAAGAAGCTATTAGGGCACTGCTGTGCCTGGTAACCACCTCTCAGGATGCCCATGCGCAGTGGATTGACGCGATTGCCGAGTTGAGGGCGTGCCGCTGATTCACATATCCTTGAGCTTGTTAGCATTGCTGACTGGATGCTTTCTACACTCCATTCACCAGTCTCGGTTAACGGCCTTGTCCTGGGTACGGACGTGGTTGACGTAGATGGCGCTGGTGTCCATGCTGGCGTGGCGCAGATGATCACGGACTTCCAGCAGGTCGTGGGTCTGACGGTAGATCTCTGTGCCTGCCGTGTGGCGCAGACCATGAACGTGCCGCCCGTCGTACCGGACCCCTGAAGCGGCGCACAGTTTGCGGAGCTGGTCGCTGATGCCCTTGCGGGTTTTCAGGGTCAGCACCTGTGTCCCAAATTGCGGGGTCATGGTCAGCCATTGCTGCAGCGCCTGCTCTGCAGACTGACTCAGTGGTACTTCCTGGCGTTTTTGCCGTTTGCCTGTCACCATCAAGTAAGGCCGCTCGCTGTCCAGATGCACGTCGGCACGCGTGAGTCCCAGCATCTCGGAGACCCTCAGGCCGCAGTGCGCGCCTAGCAGCAGGATGACAGTCTGCTGAGGATCAGCCTGCACAAGTAATTTCTCCATGTCTTTCTGGCTGTAGGGCTTGCGTTTTTCCCAGGCTGGCACCGGATCACGCGCCGCTCGCACATCAGTCAGCGGTGCGGCGTCACTGGCTCCAGACCAGCGCAGCGCTCCGTACAATGCTCGGGCAGCGGCCAAGCGAACCTTGACGCTGCCCGGCATCAGCCCGCTGGCCTCCAAGTGCCGGGCGTAGGCGTAGCCGTCATTGGGCCTGGGGCGCAGGAGGCTGACGCCACCCGGGACTGCCCAGACCAGAAAGGTACGGAGGCCCTGACGATAACTCGTCAGGGTATGGGGGCTGACCCGCGCTCCACGGCCGCCGCGTGTCACCAGGAAAGACTCGGTCAATAACCATAACCCTTCCTCATCCATGTCCCGGGCCCAACGGAGGGCATCTTTACGCAGGGCATCGGGGTCCAAGCGGGCCAATCGTTCGGCGCGGGCGCTCAGATCTAGCTGCGCGGCCATGATCTCCAGGCTCATGGCTACAGTGTGGAACTCGAGTTGTGAAAGTCGGCGGCAATCCGTCTGGGTGCATCAGGAAAGTATCGATTATACCTGTTATGTAACCTCTCTTGAATCACCAATACACCTGGCGGTAGGATTTGTGTGCCCAGCAGAGCAGTGAAAACTGAGCCGTCATTCCCACACAAGCTCACAAGGTTGTGTAGTGGCGGCCCGATCAACTTGGCAGAACCCACCGACGGGTTCTGTCAAGTTGATCTCGAGCAGGCCAGCTCTCACCAGCGGCGGTCTGAACTTCAGACCGCCGCATCCACGGCGCGTTGCCAGGCCAGGTGAGCCTTCGTCTGATGCGTTCTTCGACGGCGGGCGAGGAGAGTGGTTCGAGTGTGCTGGTGAAGGTTTGAAACGCGACCATGCAGGGCCAGAAATTCTTGTGCCCGTCGTGGTTTCTTGAAGCCCAACTGACCTCGCTTCTGTTCCCGGGTCGGGCGATGCGATTGTTCAATCAGATTGTTGCAGCGCGCAGAGGAAATAACTTAGAGGTGCTCCACAGCGTGGAGCAGCGGAAGCGCTCGAATGGCCGCCCCGTAACTCCACAGCTTATCGGTGTGAATGACATCTGGGACCTCGTCGTTCACCAACAGCCTTTCGAAAAAGGTTTTGGCTGCCTGCGTGTCGCGGTGAGGTTGCAACAGGATGTCCAGCACTGCGCCAGTTTTCATCGACGGCCCGCCACAACCAATGTTTTCCTGCCACTGATCTCGACGTACACCTCATCCAGGAACCACCGGGAACCCAGGCGGGGTTCTCGGTAACGCAGCTCTTCGGTGAAGAGCGGGGCGAACTTGATGTTCCACTGACGCAGCGTTTCGTGACTGACCTTTTGGGCCGCGCTGGTGTAGCAATTCTTGGACATCGTGCTCGCTGAGAGGAAACCGGTGGTAGAGCCAGAGGGCGTGCTGGATGATGCTCAGCGGAAAACGGTATCGGTAAGGCTTGCGGTCAGTCACGGAAGATCAGCCTATTGCAATTAAGTTGCCAGAACCCATCGAGGTGAGGTCGCTCCCTTGCCTCAATGTGCTCAGTGGCAGACTGTCAAACACCTCACTCAGCGTGGTGGCCTGCATGTACTTTGCTCCATCCGCACGGCCACCCGTCGTCCGGAAGGGCGGCTGAACGGGCCAAGCAGTGGGGAGGCCTCGGTGGCCCCGTTTTCACGTGCGTGCAATGGCAGTAAACTCAATTGGAACCCGTACACCTCATCAAAAATTCTAAGGAGAACCGTGCTCCCACAAGAAGTTCGCAGCAAGAGCAGTTTTCCTGACTGGATCGTACTGCAGCAAGAAGAAGCTGCAAACGAAGTGCACGAACTTACCCAGCAAGCGGTGAAGGCTCCCCGCGCCGCCTCTGCTGCACTTCTTAAGCATGACCAGATCGTTGCTCTGCTCACTCACCTGGGCTTGCTGGCCGGACGCTTGATCCTCGACGGTGATCAGTCCATCGAGACGCACTCGCTTGCGCAGGACCTGCACGTCACCCTCGAATGGTCTACGGAAGACGCTCCTCTGCTCTGGGCCTGGCTGGGCAGCCTGACTTCCACGCTGAATCGTACGCTAGGGAATAACCGCTATAACGGTGCGAGGCTGCTGACGAGTGAACTGGATCATGCTGCCCGTTACCTCCTATCTCAAGCTGACCAGAAGCAAGTGGCGGTGCATCCTGATCTGCAAGTCGGCGGCGCGGTGCACCTGATGATGCCAGAGGCCGCGAAGATCTCTCCTCTGAATCTGACGCTGGTGGACCTGCTGCCGCCGTCCACGAAAGTCAGGGTTGAGCGGGAAGCGGCGCTACTTGAGGCACTGGATGAGGGCACCGAGTATGAGCAGTACGCGGCAGCCTTGCTGCTGTGGGTCAACGCCCGTGACCGGCTCGAAGTGATGAATCCGGTGGAGGTGCTGGAATACGCTGGGTCGAACCTGATCGCAGCAGAGGGGATACGGAATGATCAGGGGCTGCCCCTCGGTCCGATCAAGCAGCTGCGCTCAGTGGCTGAAGATCTGCGTGCCGAACTTGAGTATATCGAAATCGTGAGCCTGCGGAGTAAGGAAGTCATACCCGAAGACGACCGCTCCTGTGCGCTGTCTGACAGCTCCGTTCTGCTCCGGAGCCTGCGGGTACAGTACCTGGAAGGTGCTGGTCTCTATTTGGGACGCGTCAGTCATTACCTCTGGGACGTTTTCGACGAACTGGATAAGGCCCTCGAAACTGACCATGCTCCAAAGTATCGTCTAAGCCTGCGCGTCATGCTCATCCTTTATGGCCTGTACGCTCTGGTCAGTCTGCCCCGTGCACCGGGCATGCCCACAACACTTCTGGTGGAGATCGTCACAAGTATGAGTGGCATCAACCCGCTTTGGGAATGGAAAGCGTGTGCTAAAGACGAAGAAACTGCCCTACGTCTCTCCAATGTATTCATGGAGATCTTTCAATTCTTTCCCAACTTCGTTCTTTTAGAAGAGGAAGAAACCGCCATTAAGAAGGTCATGAGCCTCCTCGGCGGGAAATTCTTCCTTCTGGCGAAAGATCTCAAAATACAGCTCCCTTACGTTAAACTCATTCGCCAGTACTTCCAGAATTTCGGTCCACAGCACTTCGCGCGCTTGACGCCGAAAGAAGATCAAATATTGGCAGCAGAGATTAATCGACTGAATGATTTGCGCTCTGCGTACGATCAGCGTCCCCATTCTCCCGAAGTCGCACCTTCACCGCCTCAAGAGGAGCCACTTGAAACGGAGGCAGCTTCCTCACCACCTCCAGTGCGACCTGAACCGGTTCATCTTCAGGAAGCACGTGAGTTGCTTCGGGGGCGGCAGGTGACGCTTCTGGGAAGCCTTCCAAACGAGAAGCAGCGCGAGGCGCTGATGCGGACGCTGAATCTCGGTGCCCTGGACTGGATCTCCGCAGACGAATATCAGCACGGTCAGCATGCATACAGCCGCGTGCGCCCCAACACCGACCTAGTCATTCTGATTGTGACTCGAATGGGCCATGCACACAACGGCCTGCATGACGTCGCCCGGGACAGAGGCGTGCCGTGCGTGATGCACCCTGGAGGCCCCTCGCCTTCATCGGTGGCCTACTCCGTCATGTGTCAGGTCAGCGCTCAACTCCGAAAGCTCTCCTGACAGGGTCGTGGTGCCTTCATTCGGGTTCAGGGATGAGCAGAGCAGGGGTGGCCGAGCGAACCGAATGGGAGATTCTATGAGCTTTTTCCATGTGAACAGACTCAACCACCCACTGCTCTTCCAAAAAGAAACTTCCACGCCAAAGTTCCCCTGTCACAGACCGACAAGGTCAAGTACCGTTAAGAGATGAAGCGCCACAAGCTCGAACTTCTCGCTGAATTCCTAGAGCATTTGTCACAATAGAATCTTGGGATGAGTGTGTTTCAACCAACGCTGAATCTCTACGTGTGACACAGCACTAAGGGCAGCTCCAATGGCATTGTGAACCTCCGATACGACACGCCAGGCTCCGCCTCTGACGAGCGCCTTGAGTTTCGAAAACATCAGCTCGATCGGATTGAAATCAGGACTGTCGGGGGACGTGAAGAGCAACGTACAGCTCCTGGCCTCCACGAGCGTCCGAATGGACGCTCGGTGATGTGACGAGAGATTGTCCTTCACTACCACTTGATCTTCCTTCAACGTCGGACAGAGGATCTCTCTGACGTACCACTCAAAAACATCACCATCAAGTGCGCCGTCAATGACGAAGGCGGCCTGTGGTCCCGCCAGACTCAGCGCGCAGATCAACGTTTGATTTTTCCTGTGATTTCTCGGGATCTGATCGACGGCACGCTGATGACTCGGTGCACGGCCATACCCACGAGTCATCGCGATGTGGAAGCCACGCTCGTCCAGAAAGACAAGTCGGTCTGGCTGCTCAAGGTACGGTGTGAGGTCACCCTGGAACTGCGAACGCAGTTCCTCACGGCGTTCTCTGGCGACCAGCGTTTTTTTTATGGGTGATCTTGTGAAGGCGAAACACCCGGTCGACCGTTTTGTAACTGATCTTCAATCCTGTCGCAGCTTCGAGTAGATCAGCATGTTCTTGCAGGGTGGCATCCCGGTGCGGCTCAAGCTGGGCCAGAAGCTGTTGCTCGTGGAGGGCGCTCACCGTGCGGTGACGGCCCGTCGGCCTGGCGACGACGTGCAACGTATTCTGACGGTGCCGCTCCAAGTCACTTTTGACCGTGTCGACATGCACAGAAAAGTGCCGTGCCGCTTCGTCCGGTGACGCGCCGCCCAAGACCAGCGCGACAATCCGAGTTCGAAGCTCCAGGCTGTATCCACGTACCCCAGCTGTGTTCATGAAGCTATTATGTCAAATGCTCTAAGCCGCATAGAACATCACCAGGGTGAACAGTTTGCTCTCATTAGACCTCCTGCGAAAGTGCGCCGCTACACTGCATGAATGAGCCACGAGCGCCTGGAACGCACGCTGAAGATGAACCGCACGCGCTTCAAACGGCGCACTGGGATCGACCCAGAAACGTTCTGTGCGATGGAGAGCGTCCTGGTCGAACGGGAAAACACCAAAAGGAAGTCCGGGCGACCCGCGGCTCTCAGTCCCGCTGAGCAACGCCTCCTGACGCTGGAGTTCTGGCGCGAATACCGCACGTTTGCTCACCTGGGCGACGATTGGGGCGTCCACGAAACCACCGTGCAACGCACGGTGGAACACGTCGAAGCAGCCCTGACGGCCAGTGGGCAGTTTCGACTGCCTGGCAAGAAGGTCCTGAAGGAAGCAGAGCATGTCTTTCAGATCATCGCCGTCTATGCGGCCGAAACCCCTTGTGAGCGGCCCAAAAAAGCGGGCAGGCCCCATACGGGTGCCGTTCTGCCCAAGACAGCAGCGTGCATGGTATAGCGGCAAGAAAAAGCGCCACATCCTAAAAACGCAGGTGGTCATCAACGTGGCGACACCCATGATCATGGGTGTCGCCACAGCTTTCGGCGCCATGCATGACCTCACGCTCTTTCAGCACTCAGGCGTGCGAGTCCATCGCGAGACGGCGTTGATCGGCGATGCTGGATATCAGGGGATCTGGCGCGCCCAGTCGCGGGCCGCTCAACTCCCCTTCTACTTCAGTGGGTCAACTCCATCTGCTGTCCTCATCAGTTGGGTCACTTCAGCGGTAAGCACGATATATGATGGTTCGGATGGTGACTTTCACGACATTAAGGCCCGGCGGTATGGTGGGCCATCATGGCTAGCCTGGAGCGGTTACACGTGCGGGGCTGGAAGTCATTTCTAGATATCGAGCTTGAGCTCAGTCCTCTGAATGTCCTGATTGGGGCGAACGGTGTTGGGAAAAGCAACTTCATCAGTCTGTTCCGATTTCTGAGGGCAATCGCCCGGGAAGAGATGCAACTGTTCGTGGAAAAGGAAGGGGGCGCTCAGGCGCTCCTGCACCTGGGCTCGCCCAGCGCGGAGGAGATCGGTATTGAAATCTCTGCCCGGGGTAACCGACTCGACATGGTCCTTCAACCGACGAAGGACGATCGGTTGGTGTTCGTCCGGGATGTCGTCTACTGGCATGGTTTCTCTGGCGAGACGGACATCTGGACCCGGAATCCGAGTTACGGCCATAAAGAAAGCCGCCTGCCCCAGGACGTCAAGAAGTACGGCGGAGCCGGAGAGCACCTGCTCGACACGCTGAAGGACCTGCAGGTATATCACTTTCACGATACGAGCAGCTCTGCGCGAATCCGGCACGCCGGTCCTGTTGATGACAACCGCCTCCTCCACAGTGACGGGCGGAACCTAGCTGCTTACCTCTACTACCTGCAAGAACGCTACCCGTCGTCATTTACACAGGTGGTCCACACCGTTCGTCTGGTCGCACCTTACTTCAAGGATTTTCAACTGGCACCCAGGCGGCTCGATCCTGACAAGATCGTTCTGGAGTGGACCCAGCACGGCACGAACGCTTACTTCAATGCCAGTCAACTCTCCGATGGCACCCTGCGATTCATGGCCCTGGCTACGCTGCTGCTCCAGCCTGAGCTGCCACGGACGATTCTGGTGGACGAACCTGAACTGGGCCTGCATCCCTTCGCAGTTACGCTGCTCGGCTCGATGATGCACGCCGCCTCGAAGCGTTCTCAACTGATTGTGTCCACGCAATCGTCGCTGCTGGTCGATCAGATGAAGCCTGAAGACATCGTGGTGCTGGATCACCGCCAGGGATCAAGCCGGCTTCACCGGCTTGATCCAGCTGAACTCGACGAATGGTTGACTGACTATTCACTGGGTGATCTGTGGTTGAAAAATCGCCTGGGTGGGCGCCCGTCGCGATGAAGCGGGTCATCATCCTAGTTGAAGGGCAGACGGAGGAGACCTTTATACAGGAACTCCTCCGCCCCCACCTGTGGTCGTTCGACGTCGACCTCATCCCGACGATTCTGCAGACCAGTCCAGGGCACAAAGGCGGCATCAGTTCCTATACCCAGGTTGAGCGGGAGCTGAGGCGAATATTCACTGACCGCAATGCGGCGCTGTTCACGACCTTTATTGATTTGTATGGACTGCCCAGCAGTGTTCCCGGGAAGATGTCAGGCCTGAACGGGGCTGCATTGGCCGATCACATTGAAGCGTCGATCAGTGCTGTTGTTCGGCAACACAATTTCCGGCCCTATGTCCAGGTCCACGAGTTTGAGGCCCTGCTGTTCAGTCAGCCGTCAGCGTTCGAACTGTTTCTCAGCCCCCGGGAGGTTGCCCAGTTACAGGCGATTCGCGACCTCTACCCGACGCCGGAACACATCAACAATTCTCCTCACACCGCGCCGTCTAAGCGAATCCTCGGGATTTACGACGCTTACGAGAAGGTCTTTCAGGGAACGGTTATTGCTAAAGTCATCGGCCTCAGTCAGATTCGCACTGCCTGCCCGCGCTTTGATGTCTGGCTGAGCGAACTTGAGGCGTTGTTGTGATTACGCTCCTGTCGCGACGCGGCTGTTGAGCCAGCGACTCGACAAGGCCTGTAAAGCAGGATCACGGCACAAGTGGACGTGGTGTTCGGCAACGCCGAATTCACCGGCGCGCCAAGCCACGAGCATGGCGCAGGGTCGGAGGAGATCCTGGTAGGACTCGGGCAGGTCCAGCATAACCAGCGCTTCAAGGTGGGCTGCAGGAGTCCCTTGTGCCATGCGCCGCAGGCGGGCGTCCACGCTCTGCCAGATGACGTCCGATTCACCCTTGGAGAGATTGAGGGCTAGTCGGGTGGGAGGTTCTTGGTCCTGCGGAGTCAGGGTGAGGCGGGAGCAATCCACCTCATATGCGTGGAAGCTGTCTGCGTAATGCGTGTAGGACCCCGCGGGAATGCTCAGCCATCCCGCCATCACTTCCTGCAGGGTCATGAACTGGATGAAATTGTATGGAATGCCCCGGAAGGCATCGTTGCTTCTCATGATCTGCGTCCATTCCAGGCGTCCGCGACGGATCTTCAGCAGGGAAGTGAGATTGCAGGGAATATCCGAATTTTGGGGCGTGCCGTCTTCGTTGGGGAAGTCCAGCCGGCCATCCCAGAGTTGAAGGACCACCTGACGGCTGTCCGGGTTGTGCATCAACGCGTGATAGGCACGGTCCAGCTGATCAAACCCGAACTGCTGCCGCAGGCGGTAGCCGTACGCGCCAGCGTACGTCGTGCCGTGCCCGGCGTACCGCGGCAGTTGACGATTCCAGAAATTAAGAAACCCGGCGTCGTTGTGGCCGCCGAGAATCCAGGCGAGTTCCGCCACGGCGAACGCAGGATTGAGCGGCGGGGTGCGCAGTGTCAGCCAGCGCTGCTGCGGCTCATGGACGACCAGTGCCGCACGCATCAACTCCCGGGTGGCGCCACCACGTCCGCTCTGCTGATCGTCATCCGGCTGAGTGAGCAGCTGCGACACAGCGCCGTGCCACGCCGCATTAGCGGTCCCGCCTTCGAAGACATGCATTCAGGCGTTCTCCTCACTGGTCCACGACCTGGCTGAAGTCTGGCCGCTTTCCACCGAGAGCTTCACGGCTGACGGCGGGCGAGCAGCGCGGCGGTGATCTCCTCCTTGATTCGGTCGATGGCTTGGTCGAGAGGTTGGTTGGCGTCGATCACTCGGGAGTTGGGTTGGTCACGCTCGGCCGCGAAGAGGTAACCTTCGCGGACCCGCTTCTGGTAGTCCAGGCTCTCCCGGTCGAAACGGTCTTCTTCTCCCTGCTTTTGTTTGCGGCGAAGCCCCACCGCCGGATCAACGTCCAGCACAATGGCAAGATGAGGACGCTGTCCGACCGTTGCCGCCTCGTTCATCGCATTGATCAAGTTAAGGTCGAGATTCCGTCCAAACCCCTGATAAGCGATCGTTCCATAGAGGTTGCGGTCGGATACAACAATCTGACCGGCTTTAAGGGCGGGAATGATCACTTCGGCATAGGTCTGGGCGCGGTCCGCCTCGAACAGAAAGGCTTCCGTCCAATGGACCATCGGGGCCATTCCAAGCACAGTATTTCTCAGGTGTTCACCGAGTTTGGTCCCGCCGGGCTCGCGGGTTGAGATCACGTCTTCGCCCCGCTGCTTCAGCCATTCGTGAATGGTGCGAACCACGGTGGACTTCCCGCTTCCACCGAGGCCTTCGAATGTGATCAGGAACCCTTGAGGCGCGCCCATCAGCTTTCAGCTCCGGATTTGAAAATTACGCGGCTCACGATAGTTTGCACCTGAAGAGGCCGAGCCTGCACGTCGTTTCCAATGTTGGACTGGGTCATGATTTTGGTTTCCTTCTCAACTGTAAAACAGCATGTGAGCACTTCGGACCGCATATGCCGCTCGAGGGAATGGATGGGCTAGCCCCAAAGTTGGACGGTTTCGAGTAGCGACTAGACTTAGGTCAAAGGTACAACATCAGCGTCCCCTGCTTGCCCAGGGGACGGGCTGACGGCCTGTTGTCTCCACAAAGGAGATCGGCAGATTGCCCCCTGGGCTGCTCGGTAAACTCGTCTGAGATCCAGCCGTGCAGTCCAGTTATGACTGATCCACAGATTTAATGCAGTGCGGGGCTTCTGAAGAGGAAGATGCGGTCAAAGTGTTCGCGATGGTCGCATTCAGCCCCCAGTTAGGTGGGTACCAGTACTGAAGTGGATCCGGGTGAGGGCGGTAATCCTGTTTAATTCTACTGCGTCCAGACGTGCCGGTGAGATGAGGGTGCGTCACTCGGGTGTATTTGCTGACTTCGCAGAGCAGATTCTGACAGTCGATGAGCTGAAGTGGTCTTCCCCAAAGGGACTTGAATTCAAGGCCAAGGCGACTGAATTCGAACTCTTGCCGGTCTTGGAGCCACTCAATAACTTCGGAGGGTCCATAGTCACCAAGGTGTTCGAAGCATTTCGAAATCCCGTCTAGAGCACCTGGCCCAGGCATGACCCATTCAGATTCACCGAAGTTCGTGAGTGGGCTGTAATTGATGTCGATAGCATACTGGTAGGCCAAAAACGGCCCCATCATGGGATAGCCTTTAATGATCTCGTAAACATCCTGGAATTTCTTGGCCTGAGCAATTCTTTCAGGTACTCCGTCAGCGAGCATTCTGGAGAGCAGCTCTAAATAAAAGGTGTGTTTCCGCATACCTTGAGAGTTCCGTCCACCTGTCGGCATAATATAAGCCGCAGAAAATATCTTTTCACCGGAGTCAATAAGCTCAGTCAGGATAGGATCGACAGCAAGAGTATGAAAAGACTCTTTTGAAATTCGACCCAGTTTGTCGTTTAGATTGGTCCAAGTAGAGATACGGTTAAAGAACTTAAAGAGTAGAATCCTGAGGAAAAGATTCTCTTCATCCCACTCTTCGTCATAGATAACCCTCTGAATCAGATACTGACTGACCCGGTCGGATGCACGGTATGCATTCGTGAATCTATGTTTCTGTAGAACAATATCTTCAGTCCAAGGCCCTTCACTGTTCTGAATTCTTTTAAAGAATAGGTTCTGACGCTCAAATGCAAAAAGCCAGAACGTATCATACGCTTCACTAGGTTTTGGTTGGGCAAGGGACACTTTTACGCCCGACGGCTGCGTCCGTTGCAGAGGGAGAGAAGAATTCAGAAATTCACGAGCGACTGCTTCAGGATCAGCATCCTTTACTCGGATCCGGTTCTTGGTTGATCGCGGATTGAGTGATGCGGCGGACATGGACGTATCATACTGAACCGCAGCTTGGCCGCACGTTGTAGGCGTGTACTGGCGTGAGACTGAGATAGCCATAAGGGAGGTAGGCGTACCCGCGGTCAGCCCAGCTCTCACCCCATGAATTTCGAACGATAAAACAGCCTCCTTCGACAGCGTCATCGAAACCGACCAGAGCAACAACGTGTCCACCCAGCTTCTCTTCACCCTCTTCGGGCAGCGGGATGATGTAGTTTTTAGGACAGTAGATGCCCTGATACATCTGAAATCCGAGTACCACGATGGCACCTTCAAGAAGTGTCTGTTTGATCGCTGCCACGGAGGTGGACAAGGGTTCGAGGATCGCCCGAGCGGCAAGCCCTGGAGCGGTCGCCGCCGCTGGGGGCTGATACTCATCTCCAAGGCTGGATCTGATCGGTTCATACGGCCAAAGGTGCTCTTCAACCTGGCCTGATGTCTCCAGTGCAATCTGGGCTGACGGGAACGACGTCGCATCCTCAGTGTCAAAATCTTCGCACTTACAGCCCCAGAACAGCATTTCTTCTGAGAGGTCACGAAGTGAGCCGGAAAGGCGCGCTTCCTCATACTCATGGACGGCGGTTACCGCGAATGCCATACATGTTGCACGGCGTCCCTGATTCTTGATGGCAGAGAGACGATCACGGTGGTCGATGCGACTGACCGTGGCGGAGCTCGTCGAGCCAGCAGGCGAGTGCGTCATGAGGTCACGGCCAGCCAACGACGAGAGGAAGCTCGAGTTTTTTCCTGCGCTGCGACTCGTACAACCCACCGTGAGTGAGATCTTTGAGCTGAGGCTGGACCTCGAGTGAAAGCTCATAGGTGTTCGCCACATCGGAAGCTTGCCAGGGCCGGTGCTCGATGAATTGCAGGCGTTGGCTTCCATGGCCTTGCACTTTAAATACGAAAATTCGTTGCCCCTGGAGACCAAACTTCTCAGGAAATGATGAATGGTTGGAGAGGGTAAAATGATCTGCCACAGGCTTGAACAGGTCACTCTCGACTACCGACCAGCGGTACCCGCTTGACGGCAGTTCAGGGAGCCGGACGACCAGTTCGTCTCCCACTTTGGGCATGATGATCTTCCCCTGCTGGGAGAAGTCCAGAGCCCATACATCCGAACGTGATCTGGCGACCTTCGTTTCCGACAACAGTCTGCTCTTCCAGGGGGCAGGGCCCGCCTTGAGGAGTTGCGCAGCGGATGGAGAGATGGTGATTCCTAACTCACGGAGGCGATGGATCGCCGCCCGGAAACTGACACCAAGTTCCAGGGAGATTTTGTAGGCAGCTTCGCCATCAATTTTCGGTCGGACAGGGTCAATGCCCAGACGGTGCATGGCCGCATTAACCAGTTGGAGCGGCATCAGAAGATTCACAGCGAAGATGTTCGCCTGCATCTCCTGCACGGTGTTCCGCTGCTGATCTGGAGGCTCAAGATGCATCACGTGCCCGGACTCGTCGGTGATTGAACCCTCTTCGTCGACAGAAAACCGGTGATCCAACAGGAAGTGCCCGAGCTCATGCGCTGCGGTGAAGCGCGTCTGTGGAAGCTCCCGCTCAGAATTAAGCAAAATGCCAGCGCCACTCGAAGCCCCGGGCGCTGGCGGGATGTAGACGCCCAGCAGCCGCTCCAGTGGCTGGAACCTCAGCCACACCTGCAAATCGGTGATGATCTGAAAGACATCAACGGATTGAATTTCATCGATTTCGTATTGGTTAAGCGCACTGAGAGCAGCCCGACTGGCGACCCTGGCTTCCGCGCGACTCAACCAGCGGTTCTCCGACATTACTCTCCATCCATCGATGGCGCTTTGCCGGCATGACGCAGGAACTGGGCGAATTTCAGGATCTGTTCTTTATCGTCCTTGGTGAGGCCCTGCGTCGCCCGGAACAACGCGGTCGACAATTCATCTGGTGGGGTGTCAAACACGCTACCAATAAAATAGTCCAGGGGGCGGTTGTACAAGGCCGCAAATCGTGCAAGTTCCTCAGCAGTTACCTTTCGTCGACCATTTTCAATTCCTGTGATGGCTGTTCGCCCCAGGGAAATTTTCTCCGCGACTTCTTCCTGGGTGAAGCCCATGTACTCCCGGGCTTCCCGAAGTTGTGCTGCAATCCTTCCAGTTGTCGCAGGCGACGTATCGATGCTCATGCTATTCCACCTCCATCGCTGATGAAGATCATTGCAATCGTGAACGCAATAGCATAACTCCCTTCGTGAGACAGGCTGAGGCTCCAGGACTGAATATTTAATTCTTGGGCTCGCCTTTCCGCTTCGCCAGACAGAACGACTCCAGGTTTGCCAAATTCATTTGTCTGGACTTCGATATCCAGCCATCCCACCCCTCGAATACCAGTCCCCAGCGCTTTCGCAACAGCTTCCTTCGCTGCAATGCGAGCAGCGAGCTTCTCAATGTCCCGATTACAGTGAGTCAACTCCTGAACTGTGAACACGCGGCGGAGGAAACCCTGACCCCCATGTTCAACCAGCTGCGTGAAGCTTCGAAGGTCGACCAGATCAACTCCACAAGTCGAAGTGATAGAGGAAATTGGTGATGTCATGTCATGACCTTCCGACGGTCGACACTCGGCCATGAAGCACACCTGGACGCGTAATCATGCCGTCTGACGCCCAATGAGTTGAAGTTCCGGACGACATGCCCGGGTCAGGAATTTGAGGCGCCCTTTCCCAAATGAGAGTTCGGCGTCTGCATGTGAAGCGACACAGGTGATTTCGCCGGGCTCCAAGTTGCATTCCGTGCAGAAAAAGTTCAGCAGGCGGGTCAGGCCGAGATAGTTACCATAGGTCTTGCGCACAAAGTGTTGGTTGCGGTAGGTCGCTGTGAGGGAGAGTCGGCCACCGTGATAGGTCAGGCTGATGTGGCTCAAACAGGGAAACCCCATCGGTACATCCTGATCGAGATGTGGAATGTACACGTGCAAATCAGCGACGTCCTCCGGATTGCTGATGTCTGATGCGTCGTCCAGAGGATGACCAACGCTGATTTCATAGGTGCTGCTCACACCACGCTGAGTTCGGTTCTGCAATTTTCTTACGGTCTGCTCGAGCTGATTGATGGGACCATTCGGACCTGCATAACTTATGAGCCTGTCGAAATACGTCCCACGCCGGTTGGCCCTGATACGACGCTGGACACGCCCAATCAGCTGCTGCTGTTCGTAGAGGTGCTGACGAGCACCCTCAGTTCCTGGGTAGTAAAAACTATTGGGGAACAATGTGTTGGCTACCGTATGCACCGGGTAGTTTGTATCCGCTTGACCTCGGCTTACGGCCTGACGCGATCTGGCAGTTAAGAACTCATCCAATGAAGCCCGTATATGAGGCTCCTCCTGCAAAGCTCCAGGAAAGGTAACAAACAAATTGACGGCTTTCCCTTCCTGATTCTGCGGAATGATTGGGTCTTCCCGGAGGAGCCATTCGATTGCGAGCAGCCAAGCTTCGGAAAGCGTCCTTCCATTAATGTGGTGCGCCACGTTCTCTCACCTCCTTTGCACTTGCGAGGATGTCTCCATGGAATGTCTGGCTGAACAACTGAATCAGGTTGCGCAGGGAATTGAGTTGGCGGGGGTTCAGATCCTTTTCTCCCAGTAAGGGGACATTCCATGTCCCCTCCAAGGAAGCCGCGATACACTCGCAGATCTTCGAATCAATTGCCACGTCTTCAGTTCGGAGCTGTGCGCCCACCTCTGCAGGGCGGCGTTTTGTGATGTTGCAGTACGCGGCAAGGACACCCTCCGCCACCTGAGCAGGTGTCGGTATTTCCTTAACTGCTGGCTTTTGTTTTTTACGCATGACCGGCCACCTTGTGTAGTTCCGCCAGTTGTGATCGCATTTCAAGCATAGTCTGGATTAGTGCGAAAGTCAATCAGGAACGGTGAGGTTATGTGCGATTTTCCAACATGCGTTGAACAGAGCTGGAAAGTTCCCTGGTGCCGTACATGCCAGCTCCAGTGGATCTACCGTCAAGTGTCAACGGGGTTGTGTTGCCTTAACTGGCGTCACGACAGGCTGAGGGCCGGGGTGGTCTGAAGTTCAGACCACCCCGGCCGCGACGGTTGACCACGTCTGGAACGCTTGCTTCTGGTTGTTTTTTCTGGTGGCCGCGGTGACTCTGGTGCGGGAATGATGGTGGAGGTGAGTGATCCGGGCATGGAGGCTCAGGAAGGATTGGGCGCGTTTCCGTCGTCTGAACCCCTGCTGACTGCGCTCTTGTCGTCGTGTGGATCGATGTTCCTGCTCAACAATGTTATTGCAGCGCGCCGTGGAGATCACCTGCTGGTGGTCAACGTCAGCCAAGCTCGGGATCTCTCGGATGGCTGCTCCGTCGCTCCGGAGCTGGTCGGTATGAATGACCTCTGGGACAGCGTATTCTCCCAACAGCCGGGTCAGAAAGGTGTTCGCCGCCTCGGTATCCCGATGCCGCTGAAGGAGAATGTCGAGCACGAACCCGTGCCCGTCTACGGCCCTCCATCACCAATATCTAACGCCATCGACGCTCGTCCACACCTGATACTGTCGGCCAATTCAGCATCTCTCGCTTTTTAGCAGTAAATATCGATGGATCAGCTGCGGAAAAGCCGTGGTTTAGAACCCTATTTGAATTGGCCGACAGTATCCACACCTCGTCGAGATGCCACCTTGAACCCCGTCGGGGTTCAAGGTGGCGCAGTTTTTCGGCGAAGAGCGGTCCGAATTTTATGCACCATTCGCGGAGGGTCTCGTGACTGACCTTTTGGGCCGCGCTGGTGCAGTCATTCCTGGACGTCTCGGTCACTGAGGAGGAAGCGATGGTAGAGCCTAACCGCGTGCTGGATGATCGTCCTCGGGAAACGGTGGCGGTAGCGTTTCGGGTCAGTCACGGCAGGCCAGCCTATTCCGATCCGGTTAAGGCCAATGCCGGTAAGTTAAGAAGGGAACGGGACACTGGCACGCACTTTTCTTGGATAGCGGGTCATCTTGATTTTGACAGCACGTGGGTACGAGCGAGGTCGTCTTGCAGGAAGCACGAGCAAC